>TARA_R110002049_G_scaffold55382_6_pt1 | contig 12030 bp, 6 predicted proteins | sample TARA_R110002049 | Tara Oceans TARA_R110002049 (sample SAMEA4396941) | marine metagenome | biome: Polar Biome; feature: [SRF] surface water layer (ENVO:00010504); material: water (ENVO:00002006), including particulate matter (ENVO:01000060) such as... | depth 5 m
GTTTCTAAAATAGCGATACTGAAATGATTGGCAGGTATTTTTTTTGGAACCCATATATTTTCAAATAGATACTTTTTCCAATATTATTATGATTAAATTCAATGATTCTAAATACGTTAAATGAATATCATCCTTGAAGAAATTGCCAAGCAGAACAGAAAAGTTTTTAAAAACTTTTTTGACAAACACTATGAGGAATTAGTGCTTTATGCTAATGGTTATCTTTTTGATAAAGATTCGAGTGAGGATATTGTACAAGAAGTGTTTATTTACATTTGGGAAAATGCAGATAAAATGAAAATTAAATCGTCTTTAAGAGGTTATCTTTTTACCATGGTTCGGAATAGATGTTTTAATTTTTTAAAGTCAATCAAGATTACTGATAGTTACGAATATCTCGAATTCAATATTGAACTTATTACAGAATATGTTTTTGATTCAACCGAAGAAGAAGATAAAAAAATAGTTTACCACCAAATTTTAAAAATTGTAGATACGCTCCCTCCCAAGATGCAACAAATTGTAAAATTAAAATTCTTGCACAATTATAAGTATTCTGAAATAGCTAAAGAGCTAGATATATCTATTAATACCGTTAAAACCCAACTAAAAAGAGCCAAATCAAAGATTACCGAGTTGGTAACCGCAATATTGATTTTACTACAAATTCATCAATAAAATACGTGATAATTGACAAATTAGCACTTTTCTATATTTAATTTTTAATTATTCTCATTTTTTTGTCACCCTTTTTTCAATTTTGGTTGTCTTTATAATAAGGGCTCCAATATTTGCGCAGTTATGGAATTTAAATTAATTATAAAAAAACTTAATAATACTCTTTCTGAAGGAGAAGAAATCATCTTTACAAAATGGTATGAAGAATCAACAGCACACAAAGATTACTTTAATTCAGTAAAAAAAAATTATCAAAATGATATTGATCATATCAATATTGAAAAAGGGTGGTTAAAGCTACAAAGTAAACTAAAGGCGCGTAACCGAAAAACCCGTTTTTACAAGTATGTCGCTGTAGCTTCAATAATACTTTTAATTGCTATAAGTTTTGTTTTTAATAAAAAAGATCCAACCAAAGTTACGGAATCTGAAATTGTTAATGGGAACATGATTGAAACAGGAACAGACAAGGCTACTTTAACTTTAGAAGATGGTTCTACTGTAGCTTTAGAAAAAGGAAACAATTATGAAATGCAAAATGCCAGTAGTAACGGAGAAGAACTTGTCTATGAGGCAGAAAACAGTCAATCAAAAAAAATTGTATATAATTATTTAACCATTCCCAGAGGTGGTCAATTCTTTATCAAGCTATCAGATGGCACCCAGGTTTGGTTAAATTCCGAATCCAAACTAAAATATCCTGTAAGTTTTAAAGCCGGTGAAACCCGCTTAGTAGAATTAATATATGGAGAAGCATATTTTGATGTATCGCCGAGTACAGAACACAAGGGCTCTAAATTTAAAGTGCTCAATAAATATCAGGAAATTGAAGTCATGGGAACCGAATTTAACATTAAGGCCTATAAAAACGATGCTAACATCTATACAACTTTAGTGGAAGGCAAAGTGTCGGTTAGTGTTGCCAACACAAATCAAATATTAAAACCCTCACAACAAGCAAATCTCAATCTTAATAGTAGTGTATTGAATGTTTCTACTGTTAACATATATAATGAAATATCTTGGAAAGATGGTGTTTTTAGTTTTCGTAGAAAATCACTGGAAGATATTATGAAAGTGTTATCGCGTTGGTACGATATGGATGTAGATTTTGTTGACCCAGAGTTAAAGCGCGCAGGGTTTAATGGTGTATTGGGGAAAGATCAAAATATAGAAGATATACTAAAAGCCATTAAAAACTTTAAAGTTGTTAATGATTATGAAATAATCGGCAAAACTGTTTACTTGAAGTGAAAAATAAATAAAAAAAAGAGAGCGAAGCCAAACATTTTGCGGTGACTGAACTTCGTCCCTCTAGATTGTAATAATTAAACCAATGTATAACTAAACAAATGTCTAACTAAAACAGAGTAAATTTATGGAAATTAATTTAATTAAGGTTCGATCTTTCGCGATAAAACGAACGCTATTTGCTATTATGAGAACATTTATATTCTTATTGTGCACCACAGTATTTAGCTTTTCGGCAGAAAAGTCATTTTCCCAAGAACAAGTAATAATTGACGTAGATAAAGTGGTGTCCGTCGATGAGGTTTTTAATATTATTCAAAACCAAACAAAGTATCGTTTTTTATATCCTCAAGATTTGTTTGCCAATGCACCCAAAGTAGAATTAAAAAAAGGGGCTATAAGGTTATCTAAACTCTTGAATCAGAGTTTTTCCGGAAACAATATTAACTTCGAATTATCTGGGGATAATACTATTTTAATAAAGGAAAACACGCTATTTGTTGAAACCGCTATAGATTTAACAACACAAGGTGTTAAAATATCCGGTACAGTAACTGATGCCTCAGGCCAAGTATTACCAGGCGCCAATATTATTGAAAAAGGAACTAATAATGGCGCACAATCTGATTTTGATGGTAATTTTAGCCTGACCGTTTCAAGTCAAAATTCTACACTGGTAGTATCTTATTTAGGGTATTTAACCCAAGAAATAAAAGTCAATAACCAAACCGTTATTTCTATTGTTTTACAGGAAGATACCGCAAAGTTGGATGAGGTGGTAGTAGTTGGGTACGGAACCCAGAAAAGAGAAGATGTTACAGGGTCTGTTAGCTCTGTAAGCAGCAAAGATTTAGAAAAAGCCGTTTACACAACTGTAGACCAATTGCTACAGGGGCGTTCTTCGGGTGTGGTTGTAACTTCTGCTTCGGGAGAACCAGGGTCTAGCAGTAGTGTCCGAATTCGCGGGAACAATTCCTTATCTGCGGACAACTCGCCACTTTATGTGATTGATGGTATTCCCGTAGGTGGCACCCCGCAGATAAACCCACAGGACATCGAGAGCCTTGAGGTATTAAAAGATGCTTCTGCCACTGCAATCTATGGGTCCAGAGGAGCCAATGGTGTTATTTTAGTAACTACGAAACGTGGTACATTAGGAAAAACAGAGATAACTTTATATCAAAACACGACGCTTTCAGAAACAAGAAATACTTATGACGTGTTACAAGGGCAACAATACGCTGAATTTAGAAACGAAGCTTTGTCTGACTTACGTCCTAACGACCCACCGCCTTTCCCTAATCCAGAACAATATGCTGGTACTGGATACAACTGGCAAGACGAAATTTTAAGAACTGGTGTACGCTCAGAATTTGGTATTAATGTTAATGGTGGTGAAAACAAAACAAGATATTTTGTCTCTGCAAATTTATTGGAAGATAAAGGAATCGTGGTAGGATCAAAATATCGACGTGGAACTTTTAGAGCAAATATCGATTCAAAACTATTCGACGATAAATTAGGAATAAAAGTTCGCCTTAACGGTTCGCATACGCAAAATAACCGTGCTATCACAAGCTCAAGAGCATTTCCTGCCGGTGCTGGTCCCATTTTTTACTCCTACACGGCAGAACCTATTGTACCAAGTAAGGATTATGCCGGTTTCACAGGAGAGGGACAGCAGTTTTTCAATCCATACCTTGAGGCCACGGCCAAAAATGACCGTAATTATAATACTGATTTGTTTGCGAGTTCTGAACTCTCGTATAAAATCACTCCTGAGCTTACCTATACATTTAATGGTGGTATCAACTTTACCTTTAATAACAGAGATGTTTATACGCCTTCCAATGTGGGACAAGGTGTTGACCTTGTAGGTCTTGCTACGCTGAATCAAAATAGGAGTTATGACTATATAGCCAGTAATTATTTAACCTATAAAAAGCTATTTGGCGACAAACATGATTTCACAGGAACTGCCGGTTTAGAATATAACGAGTTCAATAATTTTGCCAGTAGTTCAAGAGTCAATAATTTTCCAATTGAAGCATTAGGTGTTGATGATGTTGGCACAGCCATTGGTGATCCCATAATAGGAAGCGGGCGTAACCGTTCGGTAATTCAATCTGGGTTTTTCAGGGTTAATTATTCTTATGATAGCAGATATTTACTAACGGCAACGATTCGAGCAGATGGTTCCTCGCGTTTTGCCAAGAATGAGAAATGGGGTTATTTTCCTTCTGTGGCTTTGGGCTGGAGGGTTTCAGAAGAAGCTTTTTTAAAAGATAATAACACGATTTCTAATCTAAAATTTAGATTTTCCATTGGTGAAACAGGTACACAATCATTACCTCCGTATCAGTCCCTTGCCCGCTATGGCAGTTCTTTCTATGGTGTAGGTCAGACCTTGAATCTTGCACTTTTTCCTGTAAGTATTGAAAATCCTAATTTAAAATGGGAAACAACGCGTCAAACAGATATAGGTATTGATTTAGGGCTGTTTAATAACCGTATTAATATTACCGCAGATTATTTCAAGAAGGAAACGTTCGATCTGCTTGCGGTGGTTCCACTTCCCGATCAAGTAGGATACCCTTCTTATCAAGGAAACTTTGGAAGCATTGAAAATAAAGGTTTTGAGGTTGGTATAGACGCATCTCCAGTAGCATCAGAGAATTTTAGTTGGAACAGTAATTTCAACATAACGTTTATAAAAAATACAGTACTTGAACTTTATAACGATATTGATCGTTTTGGTCCTGGATTGGGCCAAAATGTATTTGGAAATGGCCATCTTTATAGATCAGGTGCAGAGTTTGGTTTATTTTATGGCCTGAAAGCTGTGGGTCTTATTCAGGAAAGTGATTTTGATGCACAGGGCAAACCTCTGTTTGCTCCCAGAAATGGAGTAACAAAATTAGGAAGTTGGAAGTTTGAAGATATAGATGGCAATGAGGATGGGACGCCTGATGGTGTCATTACAAATGAAGACCGTCAAATTATTGGTAACCCAAATCCCGATTTCACATTTGGCTGGAATAATGATTTTTATTATAAAAACTTAAGTCTTAACATTTTTATTCAAGGTTCTATAGGCAATGATATTTATAACACTATAGGAACCGTTTTAGGTTCAGGATTTCAGAATAATGAATCCTATAAGAACCAGAGTGTAGATTGGTATTTAAATAGATGGACGCCAGATAACCCTACTAATAATATTCGTTACCCTTCCGTTAATAGCGAATCACCACCAGTAGCTAACTACATGGTTGAAGATGGCAGTTACATTCGTTTACAAAGTGTCTCGCTTCGCTACAATATCCCGATGGAAAACAGCACTGTTTTTTCAGGAATTGAAGTTTATGGTACCGCAACAAATCTACTAACCATTACAGATTATAGTGGTATAGATCCAGAGGTAAGTTCATTGGGAGGAAATACATTGGCACCTGGGGTGGATTTAGGTGTTTACCCTAGACAAAAAAGATATACACTCGGATTAAATTTGAAATTTTAAAATAAGAAAAAATAACAATTATGAAAAAAATAATTATAATTATATTAGGTATGATCAGCTTGATTGGCTGTGAAAGTTTAGATGAAACGCCGTATGATTTTTTATCCGCAGATAATTTATACCGTAATGAAGCCGATGTAGATTTAGCACTTTTTGGTGTGTATTCTACCCTTAACAACTCAAACCACGATCTTTGGTATTTCTTATCAACATCAGGGCCTGGAGAAAGTGTTACAACTCGCTTTAATGGAGGTAACCAACTTTTTCTTTGTGCACTAAATTTCAACCCAACCTTAGCGCACGGCGTGTGGTGGAGTAATTTTTACAGAGGTATCAATAGAGCGAATGCAGTAATAGCGAATGTGGGCAGTGCGGGCTTAGAACCCATTTTGGAAGAACAGAAAATTGCTGAAGCCCGTTTTTTAAGAGCATACTTTTACTTTAACCTGGTTAAATGGTTTGGTGATGTACCATTATACTTAGAAGAAACCACAAACTTTTCAGAAGAGGTTATCTTTAGAGCAAGAAACCCTAAGGAAGAGGTCTATGCAGCAATCATAGAGGATTTGAAATATGCAGAAACGCGTCTGCCCTTACCATCGGAATGGGATGCTAGTAATTTTGGAAGAGCGACTTCTGGGGCGGCAAAAGGTTTTTTAGGCAAGGTTTATTTGCACATGGCAGGAAAACCTTTAGAACAGACCGAAATGTATGACTTGGCAGCTATTAAATTGCAAGAGGTAGTAGATTTAAAAGTGTATAAATTGCAAGATGATTTTGGCTCGATTTTTACGCTTGAAAACGAAACCAATAACGAACTTATCTTTGTACGGCCAAATGTTGAAGATAATGCGGCGGGAACGGTACTTACGTTTTTTGCAGGACCACCGAACACCCCTTTTGCAAATAGAAATGGGCAGTATCAATTTGGTTTTTCATTGGACTTCTATAATTCCTTTAGTGAAGATGATAAACGACGTGACGTCACATTACAGTACACTTATACGGATGCTAACGGTAGATTCATTGAATACAATAGTCCTAATAATCCCGGACAACCGGGTAATCCAGCAGGTCCCGGCAATCCAGCACTGCCTCAAGGCGGCTATAGAGAACCGGGAGGTGTCGCTTTTGGTAAATTAAAAGATGCGCAAAATGATGTATCTCCTTTTGCTCACGATAATGATATCATTTATATGCGATATGCAGATGTGCTATTAATGTTGGCAGAAGCTTATAATGAAGCTGGAAATTCGCCTGCTGCTTTACCTCATTTAAATAAAGTGAGACTTAGAGCGGATTTAACCCCTGGCATTACCACTACCGATCAAGCTACTCTTAGGACTATAATCAAACAAGAAAGAAAATGGGAATTGGCAGGTGAATATCAAGAATATGGAGATTTACAGCGCTGGGGAGACATTAAAGCTTCTATACCAAATAATGCTGCGGCAGCACGCATCGGCGTAAGTTATGATGCAAAAATGGAACTATTACCTATTCCTCAAGGGCAACTGGATGACAATCCCAACCTAAAGCAAAACCCAGGATATTAAATAATAAAAAATTAAATGATTATTACGTTTGAGTTAGTTTAGTTTAATTGAGGCGGGAAATATTTTTCGCCTCTTTTTTTAATTTCATGAGCCATGTTTAAATATTTATTTATTCTAGCAATTCTAGGTTTTGGAGTTGCATCTTGTAAAGAAAATCAAGACGAAACAACAACAAAACCAAATTTGCTTATTGTACTATCAGACCAACATTCGTATGATATGCTCGGGTCTTATGGAAATGAGCAAATACTAACACCGAATTTAGATCAGTTAGCTGCAGATGGTGTTCGTTTAACCAATGCCTTTTCAAACCAACCCGTTTGTACACCGTTTCGTGGCATGCTTATGAGTGGCATGCATCCCTTAAAAAATGGCGCCTTTATAAATGACGCACCATTATTACCTAATAAATCCAAGCTTTTGGGACAAATCCTTAAAGAACAAGGCTATCAAACAGCCTATATTGGAAAATGGCACTTGTTGGGCGGGGAAAGGGATAGGCCTATACCTAAAGGAGAGTTACGTTACGGGTTTGATACTTTGTTGACCAATAATTGTCATGTTGATTTTAGACCTGGACATGCTTTCTTTTGGAATGAAAAGGACGAAAAAGAATATTTTGATGAATGGGAGGTTTACGGACAGACCAAACAAGCCTTAAATTACTTGGACAACATAGATAAAAGCAAACCTTTTGCATTGATCGTTTCGTGGCATCCGCCTCATGATTGGGGAAAATTTAAAGGTGAAGATGGAAATATGCACTACCGCTATGACACCATGGAAGAACTGATGGCATTATACAACCGAGATTCTATTAAAATGAGACCCGGTTTAGAATCAACTCCAGATAGAAAGCGCATGTACCATGGGTATATGGCTATGGTTAGTGGTGTTGACAAAGCTTTTGGGATGCTAATGGATAAATTAAAAGATATAGGAGTAGCTGATAATACGCTCGTAGCATTTTCGGCAGATCATGGCGATATGTTAGAATCGCACAATGCTATTTTACCAAAACAGTATCCGCATGATTATTCCACCCATATACCATTTCTTGTTAAATACCCAAAGAAAATTAAGGCTGGAATTACCTCGGATGCCCTTTTTGGAGCTTTAGACATGATGCCTACACTACTTGGGTTTTTAGATATTGATAGTGATCAAGATTATGATGGTAAAGATTTATCAAAAAGATTGGTTTCAAATGAGGGAGAAACCCAAGATTTTGTGCCTTTGTGGTTATACAAAAGAGGGGTTGCCCAAAATAACAATTGGCGTGGCGTGGTTACCAAAGAGTTTACGTTTGCTATGGGGAAAGGAGAGGATTCTTTAGAGATTACCAATGTGCTTTATGACCGTAAAAACGATCCGTATCAATTGAATAATTTATTCCATAACCCAGAATATAATGACGTTAAAAAGGATTTGGAGACATTGACCTACCAGTGGATGGAAAAATACAATGATAAATTTTATGGTGTTGAAGACTTTTTAAGAATTAGACCAGAAGAAACTTGGATGTATAATTATACCAAAAGCCCTTATGAGCTTTTTAAGGAGGAGGAATAAAATCAACATTTATAATAAAAACCAACATCAGCATACAATTATTATGAAGCATTTAAAGTCCATCATCTCAATTTTAACCTTAATAGTTCTTTCAGTATGTCTGTTAAACTGTAATGGCCCGGAAAAAAGACAGGAGTCAAGTTTCAACACTATCAAATCAGGCTTTATTACGCCTACTGATGACAATACGTTATGGTGTTATTGGTATTGGATCGGTGATGATATATCAAAGGAAGGTATTACAAAAGATTTGGAAGCCATGAAAGCTGCTGGCATTGGCGGCGCCTTAATTGGTAATATAAATCCCGAAGAAAAAGATGGCAAGGTACCGATACTTAGTGAAGCGTGGTGGGAACATATGGTTCATGCCGTTAATGAAGGTGAGCGTATTGGTATTGACATAGGAGCTTTTAATAGCCCGGGTTGGAGTCAATCGGGAGGGCCGTGGGTAAAACCGGAAATGGCCATGCGTTATTTAACGTATTCCGAAATTAAAGTGGATGGTGGGACTAAAATAGATTTGGATTTAGTGAAACCTACTGAAGAATTTCAAGATGTTTACGTTTTGGCTTTTCCTTCCCTTGCTTCTGAGGACAAAACTATATCTTCAAAAAACGCTAAAATCAAAATTATTCCTAGCATTAAAAATGAGAAAAATTTAATTGATAAGGATACAGCAACACTTGGTTATTTTTCTAAAGCAGTAGGAAAATATCAAATTCAGATTAATTCAAATGCTCCCATCAATGCCAGAAGTTTAAAAATTTTACCAGGAAAAGAAACCATTGAATTGGAATGTGACCTAATGGCAAAAGTAGATGGCACCTACAACACCTTAAAAACGTTTCGAATCAATAGAAGTAAGTTAGACCCTAATGTAGGGCCAGATATCTACGCTCCTATTTTGGTGTCGCTTCCCGAAACAACATCCAAAGATTTTAGATTGGAATTTAAAATTCCCGATAGAATCGTTAAATCAATGACAGCTCCAAATGCCAAAATAGAATCCTTTGGTATTTCAGAAATTTTATTTTCAGAAGCTGTAGGATTGGAAGATTATGCAGAGAAAGATTTAGGGAAAATGCATCCAACGCCTTTTCCTGCTTGGGATAGTTATTTATGGAATGCACAAAATGAGGTAATTGATAAGACACTAACGGTATCGGTAAATAACCTTATCGACATTAGTGATACAATGGACGCAAATGGCAATCTTTCGTGGGATGCACCGGCAGGAAATTGGACTATTCAACGTTATGGCATGACACCAACAGGCACTAAAAATGCGCCCGCTGCACCCCAAGGAAAAGGTTATGAAGTGGACAAGGCCAATAAAGAGTTAGTTCAATTTCATTATCAACAATTTATAGGCGCGTTTTTAAAGCGTATTCCCGAAGAAAGTAAAAGTGCTTTTAAATATGTGATTGCCGATAGTTATGAGATGGGCTCACAAAACTGGACCGATGGTTATAAGGAAAAATTCGAGAAACAATTTGGCTACAATCCTAAAAAATATCTACCGGTTTTTTCAGGAAGGATTGTGGGCAGTGTGGAAGAGTCAGAACGTTTTCTATGGGATTTGCGTCGATCTATTGCCGATGCAGTTGCGTATGAATATGTAGGTGGTTTAAGGGAAGCCAGCAATAAAGATAACTTAAAACTTTGGTTGGAAAATTATGGCCATTGGGGCTTTCCATCGGAGTTTTTAATGTACGGTGGGCAATCCGATTTGGTAAGTGGTGAGTTTTGGAATGAAGGTACTTTAGGTGATATTGAGTGCAAATCCGCATCTTCTGCAGCTCATATTTACGGCAAACCCCTGGTTTCGGCAGAGGCATTTACAGCAGCCAACAGAACTTATGTTAGGCATCCCACCATGTTAAAAAAACGAGGAGACTGGTCATATACAGAAGGCATCAATCATTTTGTATTGCACCTTTATATCCATCAACCAGACGACAATCGTGTTCCTGGGGTCAATGCTTGGTTCAGTACAGAATTCAATAGACATAACACCTGGTTCAAAAAATCAAAAGCGTATTTCGATTATCTAAGAAGAAGTCAACATCTATTACAACAAGGCACTTATGCTGCTGATGTTTGCTATTTTATTGGAGAAAATACGCCAATTATGACAGGTGTTCGCAATCCTGAATTACCAAAAGGCTATTCTTATGATTATATTAATGCAGAAGTCATACTTGATAGATTATCTGTCAAGGACGGAAAATTTGTTTTACCAGATGGGATGTCCTATAGCTTAATGGTCTTACCCCCTTTTGAAACCATGCGCCCGGAATTACTATCCAAAATCGAGGCTTTAGTTAAAGAAGGTGGGAAAATTTATGGACAAGCCCCTAAAGAATCTCCTAGTTTGCAAAATTATCCTGAAAGTGATAATCAAGTGAAAGCACTGGCAACTAAAATGTGGGGGAGTTCCAGTGAAAAACTTAAAAAATATGGCGAAGGCTATATTGTTGATGGTCTGGAACTACAAGAGGCCCTAACTCAATTAGGCATTCATAAAGATGTTGATTTAAGTAGTGATGTTCCTGTGCTTTGGACGCATAGAACGCTACCTGACATGGATATTTACTTTATAACCAATCAAAGCGATAAAGCCATTAGTTTTTCGCCATCGTTCAAGGTTAAAGGCATGAAACCTCAATTATGGAACGCCGTAACAGGAAACATCAGGGCTTTAAATGAATACACTGAAGAAGATGGCCGCACCATAGTCCCCATAAAAATGGAACCGCTCCAAAGTTGGTTTATCGTTTTTACAAGCTCCGAGCAAAACAACATTTCAAAAGGATATCAAGATAATTTTCCTGAAACTGAAACGCAACAAATACTTCAAAATCCTTGGAAAGTCGAATTTAAAAACAAAGAAATTGGGCCAGAGAAAACCATTGAATTCCCAACACTTACAGATTGGATAACCCATCACAATGAAAAGATTAAATACTATTCTGGCACAGCTGTCTATACCTCCACTTTTAATTATAAAAAAGAGGTCGCAACTAAAGAGGTATTTATTGATTTAGGGTCTGTTGGTGTTATGGCATCAGTAAAGATTAACGGGGACGATATTGGCACTACATGGATAGCACCTTTTAAACTGAATACCAAAGACGCACTTAATGAAGGAGAAAACACCATAGAAATAGAAGTTGTAAATGTTTGGCGTAACCGATTGACAGGTGATAAAACATTGCCTGAATCCGAACGTACTACTTGGGTAAATGTAGATGGAATTACTCCGAAAGAAGAGCTCATTCCATCTGGATTATTAGGGCCGGTGACCATTCAAATAATTAAATAACATTAGCCTTAAAAAAAATTTAGACATAGCCTTATGGTACAGGATAACAAATTACAATTTTACATGTAATTTTATAAAATGAATCTAAGTACATGACAAAAATTGAAACATACATTTTAAATAACTGA
>TARA_R110002049_G_scaffold211159_2_pt1 | contig 12013 bp, 11 predicted proteins | sample TARA_R110002049 | Tara Oceans TARA_R110002049 (sample SAMEA4396941) | marine metagenome | biome: Polar Biome; feature: [SRF] surface water layer (ENVO:00010504); material: water (ENVO:00002006), including particulate matter (ENVO:01000060) such as... | depth 5 m
CAGCTCTCTAAAAATTATGATGACAGACTTCTTACCATAGGAAGAACAGCACATATAAATAGTTCTAAAGTGTTTAATGGAAGGAGTAAATGTCAGTACCGATCTAGATGCAGAAGAGGTTGTCCATTCGGTGCCTATTTTAGCAGTAATTCCTCAACATTACCCGCTGCTGAACTTACTGGAAATATGACTTTAAGACCCAATTCTATAGTACACGAAATTATTTATGATGCCGATTTAAAAAAGGCCACAGGCGTTAAAGTTATTGATACTGAAACTAAAGAAGCACTCGTTTTTAATGCTGAAATTATCTTTTGTTGTGCATCATCTATGGCATCAGCATCCATATTGCTACAATCTAAATCAGATCGTTTCCCTAATGGTTTGGGTAATGATTCAGGAGAATTAGGTCATAATATTATGGATCATCATTTAGGTGCCGGTGCCTCAGGACAATTTGATGGTTACCATGATAAATATTATAAAGGAAGACGCCCAACTGGAATTTACATTCCAAGATTTAGAAATTTAGGTGATACAAAAACTAAGAAAAAAGAATTTTTAAGAGGTTATGGCTATCAAGGAGGCGCTGGAAGAGGTGCTATTTCAGAACATGTTGCAGAACTTGCTTATGGCGCCGAATACAAAGAAAAAATATTAGAACCAGGTGAGTGGCGTATGGGATTAGGTGGCTTTGGTGAATGTTTACCAAATCATGAAAATAAAATGACCCTTGATTACGATAAGCTAGACGATTGGGGCTTACCAACGATTACATTTGATGCTGAATGGAAAGAAAACGAATTGAGAATGCGTAAAGACATGATTCAGCAAGCTGCTGAAATGTTAGAAAAAGGAGGATTTAGAGATATTAAAACCTTTAATAATATAGCGGCTCCCGGTATTGGAATTCATGAAATGGGAACTGCTCGTATGGGTAGAGATTCAAAAACATCTGTGTTAAATGGGTATAACCAAGTACATTCCGTACCAAATGTGTACGTTACTGATGGTGCTTGCATGACGTCATCAGGATGCCAAAATCCATCCCTAACCTATATGGCATTAACAGCAAGAGCTGCAAACCATGCTGCTAAACAATTTAAAAATTCTTAGTTATGAACAGAAGAGACGTTTTAAAAGGATTAGGACTCACATTAGGCTATACCGTTGCTGCTCCATCAATTATGAGTTTGCTCCATAGCTGTAAAACAGAACCAAAAGTATGGACACCACAGTTTTTAACCGTTACCGAAGGTACTGTTTTAACAAATTTGGTTGATTTAATTTTACCAAAAACCGAAAGCTCTCCCGGCGCTTTAGAAGTAAACGTTCCTGAGTTTATAGATTTATTTATTTTTAAGGTTTATGAAGATGAAGAAAAAATAAAATTTAATAAAGGCATGGAATCTATTGTTACAGCTTTAAATATTATTGATGATAACACGTCCATCGTAAAAACTGAAAATTATGATAATCTGCTTGCAAAATACCTAAGGGCTAGTAAAGAACAGCAGGAATTTTATCGTAATAAAGAAAATGAAGACAACAAGGATGCCATCATTTTTAATACCCTAGTAAATATTAGAAACACATCGGTTTGGGCATACAAAACCAGTGAACAGATTGGTGAAAACGTATTAGCCTACGATCCTGTTCCAGGAGAACAAATAGGTTGCGGTCCTTTGGAAGATCTTACTGATGGTAAAGCTTGGTCTCCCAATTAACTAACAAAACATGAAACATCCATAACTATAACTTGACACCCAAGGAAATGATTAAATGGATGCTACATGTGACCAATAAAAAACAATAAATATAAACACATGAAATACATTTTAAATTTATTTTTAGTCGCTACATTTTTTTGCACCATAAGCTGTAAAGAAAAACCAAAAGAAAAAGAGACCATTGACGTTGTAGAAAATTGGCAACCGTTATTTAATGGCAAAGATTTAAACGATTGGCTAGTAAAAATAAAAGGCTACCCTTTAGGCGAAAACCCACATAACACATTTCGGGCAGAAAACGGTGTTATAAAAGTAGCCTATGACGGATATGACAATTTTAATAATTCATTTGGGCACATATTCTACAAAACCCCTTTTTCCAATTATAAATTAAGAATGCAATACCGATTTACTGGCGAGCAGGCTGAAGGAGGCGCAGGTTGGGCAAAACGAAATAGTGGTATTATGATTCATTGCCAACCACCTGAAAGCATTAGTTTGAATCAAAATTTTCCGCTCAGTATTGAAGTCCAACTTTTAGGAGGTATTGATGAAACTGTTAAACGGCCTACAGGGAATTTATGTACACCAGGAACCAATGTAGTTATGGACGGTAATTTAAAAACCGACCATTGTACAGAATCAAATTCCAAAACATTTTATGGCGAGCAATGGGTTACCGCCGAAGTTATCGTGAAAAACGACACCATAACCCACAAAATAAATAACGAAATCGTTCTATCTTATTCCAAACCACAAATAGGTGGGGATTTAAGCGATTTTCCAGAAGAATGGCAAGCCAAAGACGGGGAACTTTTAAAAGGAGGCTATATTTCTTTACAAAGCGAAAGTCATCCTGTGGAATTTAAAAACATTGAGATTTTGAAGCTATAATTTATTCAACTATAAACTTCCCTTTCATTAAGGCATAATGCCCAGGGAAACTACATAAAAACTCGTAAATTCCTTTTTCGGGAGCATCAAACTCTATAACTGCTGTTTCGCCACCACCAATAAGTTTTGTATGTACAATAACATCTTCAGTATCCGTTGGGATATATCCATTATTGGCAAATGCAGCCGCTTTATTTCCAAAAGCAGTTAGGTTCGTGCCTTGCTTCAATAATACAAAATTATGTCCCATGACTTTTTTATCAAGCTTACCAATATGTTTTAAAGTCAATGTTACTTTTTGTCCTGCTTTGACCCTAATTTCCTTTTTGTTGAACTGCATGGCGTCATTAGATGTTAAAACAACATCGTTAGGATTGCTTTCTACTTTTTCAGAAGTATTGGTTTTTTTCTCATAAGAAAACCCTTCTTTCTTGTCTTCTTTTTTACCGCCACAAGCCATCATAACAACAGCTATAAATAACACCAATATTTGTTTATATAATTTCATTTTTAATAATTTTCAATTAAAGAATATAATCTGTACTTATAAAGTTTGACGTTTTGTTTTCTAATAGCTCTGTTAAGATAGCGTTGTTGTATTCATTGTCTTTTGAAGCCACAAAAGTTCTTATTGAAAACGAACGTAATGCATCATGAACACTCAACGTACCGAAAGCGGAATCTTTTCTTCCTGTAAACGGATACACATCTGGACCACGTTGACAAGAACTATTCAAATTCACACGACAAACCAAATTTACTAAAGTATCAATTAACGGCGAAAGGGTATGAATGTTTTTACCAAACAAACTTACTTGTTGCCCATAATTTGATTCTGCCATATCATCCAAAGGTTCTTCAATATCAGCAAAAGAAACTACAGGAACTACAGGCCCGAACTGTTCTTCTTTAAATACCCTCATGTCTTTAGTTACAGGATATAAAACTGCAGGAAAAATAAAATTCTCGCTTGTTTCACCACCTTTTTTATTTAAAACTTTGGCGCCCTTTTCTTTAGCATCGTCAATTAATTCTTGAATATATGTTGGCTTATCTTCTTCTGGCAGTGGTGTTAATTTAGCACTATCTTCCCATGGGTTTCCAAATTTAAGTTGATCTACTTTATAAGCAAATCGTCTGTTAAATTCTTCTATGACAGATTCGTGAACATATAAAACTTTAAGCGCCGTACAACGTTGCCCGTTGAAAGATAAAGCTCCAGCTATACATTCATCTACTGCTAAATCTAAATCGGCATCAGGTAATACTATGGCTGGGTTTTTAGCCTCTAAACCTAAAACCATACGCAATCTATTCCCTTTAGGGTGTTGTGATTGTAATGCGTTTGCAGATTTGCTGTTTCCTATTAATGCGAGTACATCTATTTTTCCAGATTTCATAATGGGTGTTGCCAAAACACGACCACGACCAAAAACAATATTAACCACACCTTCTGGAAAACTACTTTGAAAAGCTTCCATTAAAGGTGAAATTAGCAAAACACCATGTTTAGCTGGCTTAAAAATAACCGGGTTACCCATTATTAAAGCAGGAATTAAAAGCGTAAAGGTTTCATTTAAAGGGTAATTATAAGGTCCTAAACACAACACTACACCCAATGGCCCGCGACGAATATGCGCATAAACTCCAGAATTTTTTTCAAACTTTGCGGAGTCTCTATCTATTTGTTTATAGGCCTCAATGGTATCGTAAATATAATCTACAGTTCTATCAAATTCTTTTTCTGAATCTGGCAAGTTTTTACCAATTTCCCACATTAAAAGCTTGACAACGTCTTCACGCTTGGTCTTCATTTGCTCAACGAAGGTTTCCATACATGCAATTCTACCGGCTACTTTCATTGTTGGCCATAAGCCTTTACCTTTATCATACGCATTTGTTGCAGAATCAAGTACCTCTAAAGCTTCTTTTTCTCCTAATTGCGGAATAGTTCCTAAAAGTGTTTTTTGATATTTTGGCGTTGAAGATATGGTTGAATACACCTCAGCCGTTTCACCATCCCAATTTTTCAATTCCCCATTTACCAAATAGGTGGTTTGATGTAAAAGTGAATCTATTTTATAGGCTTTTGGGATATCTGTAAAAGGCTGTTTCATAATATTGAATTTTTCATTTAAACTGTTGGCTTAAAATTAAATCTACGCTTATCATAGACAAAAATTATGCATTTCAAAGTAAAGAAAATTAACCTAAACCTAATAGATAAACTACTTATAATTTAAAGGATTGAAACGAAAACGATTGCGGAATACAATTTAAAAAAATAGAAATAAAGAATTTTTTGAAACCAACTATCCTCGAGGCAGTCCCGATAGCTATCGGGACATAGAGGTATTTCGCCGGTTTCATTTTGACCTGAAAAAGGTCAAAAACAAAAATTCTGTATTTAGATTCCCATTTTCACGGGAATGACAATTTTAACTGAAACCCCGGCAGAGCCATAGAGGAATTATTTAGATTAAAAATGGACTCCTAATTTACTCATTGTTTTTAATTTTAAAAAAAATGTATTCGTAAATCTGTCGATTTCGCAGGAACGACAGTGATTTTTATATATTTAGCTACTTTAAATTATTAAAAAACACATTTTTTTTGTATTTTATCAATGTATCAAATAAAACTTAAAACTATGGGAAAAGGCGATAAAAAAACAAAGCGCGGCAAAATAAACAGAGGTACTTTTGGTGTGCGACGACCGCGAATTAAAAAGAAACCTTCTATTGAAGGAAAAATTAGTATTGGAAATAAAGCTAAAGTAAAATAATGCTACCTTAATTCCAATAGAAGTTTTTCAACGTCTTGAATGGTAGTGCGATAAATACGCTTATTCGTTTTTGTCATGTACTGCGATTCATTTTGAATTTCTTCTAAAATTTCTTTAGCATCAGCTTCTTTATCTCTACTTATTAAAAACTTCGCCAATATTAAACGCTCTTCGTAAAATGAATACCGAACATCAATTTGTCTCAAATTATTTTCGGCAGATTCAAAATTACCTAACTTTTCTTCAGCTAAGCCAAAAATAAATTGTGTTCTGGATTTTTTAAATTCTAGCCGTTCTTTAACCTTTTCAGCATATAAAACCACCTTATTACAATCTTCAGCTAAATAATAAGCTTCAACCAATTTGCTAACCACATAAAAATCGTTTTGAGAACTATCATTTAATGCCTCTAAATAGTGAGGAAGTGCATTATTATAATCTTTATTTTCCAGATAAGCATCAGCTAGATTCACTCTATTTTGATAGGTTTCTGAAAATTCAAGTCGCTTTTCTAAATCGGTTATCTTTTTGGTTGGGTTAATGATATTGGTTATTTCTGAAGTTATTTTTTCAGCATCCCGTTTGTTATAAACTTGGGTAATTATGTAAATAACAGAGCCGATTAAAGGAATGAAAAATATTAAAAACGCCCAATAATATGGCCTTCTATATTTATACAAATGATACAAGCAAAAGGCTTGAAGTGCAATAATGAGATACCAATACATTGAATATTTGTAGAATTTTAAATAAGTAAAAATGTAAATCTAGAGAAAAATCCCATAAAACGAAATTAAATACCCAAAAATAGAGTCCTGCTTATAAATGAACAGGGAAATTATCGAATAAAAATCAGTTCGGTTTCAGAACTCATGGGGTCGCTAAAGTTATAACCTTTATAGTTAAAGCCTTTTAGATCATCTATAGTTTTCACATTTTCATCAATAATGTAACGTGCCATTAAACCACGCGCTTCTTTAGCATAAAACGAAATAACTTTATACTCGCCATTTTTAAAGTCTTTAAAATTAGCTGTAATCACGGGTACTTTTAATGCTTTTGTATCAATGGCCTTAAAATATTCATTACTGGCTAAATTTAAAAACAACTCGTTGTCTTCCAACTCTTCATTTAAAGCTTTAGTGATATCTTTTTTCCAGAATTCGTATAGATTCTTTTTTGCACCCACGGGCAATTTTGTTCCCATTTCTAAACGGTAAGGTTTTATTAAATCGGTTGGTTTTAATAACCCATATAACCCCGATAAAATACGCACTGTATTTTGTAAGTTATCTATTTTATCGTTTGGAATAGTATAAGCATCCAAGCCACGATAAACATCACCATTAAAGGCATAAACTGCTGGTCTTGAATTATTGGTAGTAAATGGCAATTCCCATGATTGATTGCGTTCGTAATTTAACTGCCCCAATGCATCAGAAATACTCATGAGTTTTGACAAGCTTTTGGCTGACTTTTTTTTAAGTATGTTGTTTAAACGCTCAGACTGTTTTAAAAACTGAGCTTCAGTAAATTGGTTTGTTGGTAATTTGGTTTCAAAATCTAAAGATTTCGCTGGTGATAGAACAAGTTTCATAAGCCCCTTTTAATTTCCCAAAGGGAAATATTATAATATATTCAAATTTACAATTACTAATCTACTTTAAAAACTCGAGGCTACAATTATTTATAATGGGGCTATAAGTGGAATTTATTTTGTTTGACTGTGTGAGAAAAAAATAATAATTTCGTTCAACATCGGATAAAAGCAATATCAATACAATTTATATCCGTAAAGAACATTATACTCAATAACAACAACTTAAAATGACCTACAGGACAACAAGACAATATTTCTATTTACTGTTCGGAATACTACTGATTACAGCATCCTGCCAAAAAGCCACCTCCAAGGCTGACCTTATAGTGACCAATGCCAAAATCTGGACCGGAAACGAACAAAAAGTTACTGCACAGTCCATGGCAATACTAGGCGACTCGATAATAGCAGTCGGATCAAATGAAGACATCCTGAAATTAAAGGGTAATGAAACTGAAGTTATAGACGTGACGGGTGGTTTCATTACTCCGGGATTTATTGATACGCATGCTCATATAATAGGGGGAGGAAACAGTCTTTTGAGCGTAGAGCTAAGAGATGCAAGTACTCCAGAAGAATTTACCAGGCGAATTGCGGCATATGCCAAAAGCATTGATCCGGGCACATGGATATTGGAAGGCAATTGGGATCACACCCTATGGGGAGGTGAACTCCCTAAGAAGGAATGGATTGACCAATATACAACGGAAAATCCAGTTTTTATTTATCGTATGGATGGGCATATGGTGCTTGCCAATTCATTGGCTATGGAAATTGCAGGAACAAACAAAAATACGGCCGATATTGTTGGGGGAGAAATCATTCGAAATGAAGACGGGATTCCAACTGGCATTTTCAAAGACAATGCAATGAACTTATTGTTTGACAAAATGCCTCCTTTTACGGATAAACAAAACATGAGTTCATTTAAAGCAGCGATGCGCTATTTTTCATCTCATGGTGTCACCTCGGTTCACGATATGAACGGTCTGGATAAAATTTATGGAAGCTATGGTCAAGCTGAAAAATTAAGGGAAGCCGATGAGTTGTTGGTTCGTATTTATGCAGTAGCACCGCTTTCAGAATGGAACGAACTAGCCGGCATGGATAAGGAGAATGATAAATGGTTAAAAACTGGTGGTTTAAAAGGATTTATTGATGGTTCATTAGGTTCTGGTACCGCGGCCTTCATAGAACCTTATTCGGACAAAGTAAAAAATAAAGGCTTTTTAGTAAATAGTGAGGAAGACCTATATGAGTGGATTTCATCGGCCGACAAGGAAAATTTACAGGTGATGGTTCATGCCATTGGTGATAGGGCCATTCAATCTTTACTTACTATTTACGAGCGCATTTTTAGAGAGAATGGGAAAAAAGATAGACGCCTTAGAATTGAACACGCCCAACATATTGCACCGGAAGATTTCAAAAGGTTTGCAGAATTAGGGGTCATTGCCAGCATGCAACCCTATCATGCCATTGATGATGGCCGATGGGCGGAGGAGCGAATAGGTCCTGACAGAACTAAAACAGCCTATGCCTTTAATTCATTAATGGAAGCTAATGCAGTAGTGGCATTCGGTAGCGATTGGCCAGTTGCTCCAGCAGCACCTTTAAAGACAATTTATGCAGCTGTTACTAGAAGAACTTTGGATGACAAAAACCCTGATGGGTGGGTTCCTGAACAAAAAATCACGGTAGAACAAGCATTAACGGCTCATACAAAATATGCGGCCTATGCATCATTTGATGAAAATATAAAAGGAACGCTGGAACCAGGGAAACTAGCGGATTTTATTATTTTATCTGAAGATTTGTTTTCAATCAAACCCGCATCTATCAAAGATGTTAAAGTTCTTCAAACATATGTTGGAGGGAAAAAAGTTTATGATATTAAAATAGAATAAAAAAGAGTATAACAAATGCTATAAGTTATTGCTTGTTCTCGCTTACTTTGAAAATTTCGTTGAAATTTGCAGCTTGGTGTGTGCTTGCAAAGTTAAGGGCTAACACACGTAACTACTCATAGCCCAAGCATTAAACGAGCTTTCAAAATTGAAACACTAAATTTAAATTTTATCCTAATTTTTCTGCGTTAAGGATTGAAGCGGCATCCTTTTTGAAAATGGCCTGAATAACCTTTGATAAGAACTAAAATTCAAAAGATTGCCACGACGCACAGTCCTCGCAATGACACTTTAAAAAAATATAGCAGAAAGCCCTGCTGGATCTTGCACTTGGCGAGTTTCGGGAAAGCCCACGCAACGGCTCGTACACAAAACCGTTACCAAATCTTTAAGTTTGATTTCTTTTTTGCTATCTTTCTTTTTAACTGAAAAATGACACATATAAATAAGCAGTTGTAAAGTAAAGGAAGCCCGTTACCACACATAAAATAAAAATTCGCGATTTTTTGAAAACTCCTTTTTTGTACATATATTTGTACAATAAAAACACAGGGTTATGATTACAGCAACGATATCTGATTTTAGAAAAAACATAAAACAATACTTTAGCAGAGTAACTGAAAATTTTGAAACATTAATTATCAATAGAGGAAAAAACTCTGGTGTCGTGGTGATTTCATTAGAAGAATACAACTCTCTTCTGACTACCCAACATGAAATGTCTTCGGATAAAAATAAAGCAAGACTGGATTCTGCTATTGAAAAATTTAAAGACGGAGATTCATTTAGTAAAGAGCTTATTGAATAATGACGTATATATTTGTAGACGAATCTTGGGAAGATTATTTGTACTGGCAGAAAATTGACAAAAAAATGCTAAAACGGATAAATTTACTGATAAAGGATATTTCTAGGCAGCCATACGAAGGAATTGGAAAACCAGAGCCTTTAAAACATAATTACCGTGGATTTTGGTCAAGAAGAATTAATAAAGAACACAGACTAATTTATCAAGTTCGTGAAAATGAAATTAGAATTATAAAATGTAGATTTCATTATGATTAAAATTACGTGTGGTAAGCCGTATAAAATTAATTGCTAGTGCAAGCCCAATGTCATTAAGTTAAGGGTTATCTGTCATTTCGACGAAGGAGAAATCTCATTTGTTGCTCATATTATGTGATTTCTCCTTCGTCGAAATGACATAACAATGGAGATTATTCCTTAACTTAATGACATTGGGCGCTAGTTTGTAACTAGTGCCAATTACAAACATCCAATAGCATTATAACTTAAAAATGGCAAGTAAACCCACGTTAAGGATTGAGGCATTTGTTGAAGCTCTTTTTGTGTTGTTGCACCTATGCAACACAAAAAAGCGACTGCCGAAAGCCTGACCCCGATAGGGTAACGCCCAAATAATAAAAATGATGCTCTTATTTATGAGATTCCTGCCTTACTCATTGATTCATATTTTATAATAATGTACTCATGAATCTTCGATTTCGAAGGAATGTTGCTATTCCAACTCTTGATGCTTAGAATAAGTGCGCCACTTTTCGATACATTGTTGCATATCGTCTGGAACTGGTGTTTCAAACTTTAAGAACTTTCCTGTTTTTGGGTGTACAAAACCCAAGGTTTTTGCGTGTAGTGCTTGCCGAGGTAAAACCTTGAAACAATTATCTACAAACTGTTTGTATTTGGTAAAGGTGGTGCCTTTTAAAATTTTTTCGCCTCCGTAACGCACATCGTTAAAAAGGGTATGCCCAATGTGTTTCATGTGCACCCGTATTTGGTGCGTGCGCCCCGTTTCGAGTTTACAGGACACCAAAGTAACGTAGCCCAAGCGCTCTATAACTTTGTAATGTGTAACGGCTGGTTTGCCTTTATCGGCATCATCATCTAGATAAACGGTATTCTGTAATCGGTTTTTTGGGTGACGCCCAATATTGCCCTCTATGGTGCCTTCATCGTCTTCCATATTTCCCCAAACAATAGCCACATACTCGCGCTCGCTGGTTTTATTGGCGAATTGCAACGACAGGTGTGCCATAGCCTGTTCGGTTTTAGCAACCACTAAAAGACCGCTCGTATCTTTATCAATTCTATGCACCAATCCTGGCCGTTCGCTAGAGTTATTTGGTAAATTATCAAACCTGTAAATTAACGCATTAATAAGTGTGCCGGAATAATTTCCATGTCCCGGATGCACCACCATACCTGGGGGTTTATTGACTACCAAAAGCTCATCATCTTCATAAACCACATCAATATCCATATCCTCACCTACCAATAAATTTTCAAAAGGCGGATGGGAAAACAATACTCTAATTTGGTCGTTAGGCTTTACTTTGTAATTGGATTTTACAGGGATATCGTTTACAAAAACACTTCCGTTTTTCGCTGCTGCCTGAATTTTATTTCGTGTAGCGTTTTCAACAAAATTCATTAAATATTTATCTATCCGAAGTGGCGTTTGCCCTTTATCAACCGTAAAAGCATGATGTTCGTAAAGATTATCTTCGTCTGGTATTTGCGGTGTGTAATCATCCATAGTTATGGTCTCTTGCCATTACCCAAAACTAAATCGATAACCGATGTTTTAGCTAGCTCATCACCTTCATTAATGGTTTTTCCTTTGTGGGTCATTTTAAGCACCAAATCTTTTCCTATGTTGTTTTGATATGTTATTTTACCAACTTTAAACCCTAAGGCTTCCAATGTTGGTTTTGCTTGCCTAAAGGTTTTTTCTTTTAAATCTGGAACTAATATTTTTCTGTAGCCAGATGGGTTTAGCGTAATGTATATTTTTCTATCTTCTTTTACTTTGGCGCCTGAGGGAGGTTCCTGCTCAATTACAGAAAATTTTGGGTAATCCGGATTAAAATTTGCCGAATCTTGTATTTGCATCACCAAATTATTCTCTTTTAATTCAATTTTAGCGACACTTATTGATTTTCCAGTTAAATCGGGCACTGTTTCAAATTCACCATGATTTGTAGATACATTTAACCATTTTAGCATGATAAAACACAATACAACAATTGCAACTACTGCTAATAAAATTTGTTTTAAAAATGTTTTACTGGTAAGA
>TARA_R110002049_G_scaffold300467_1_pt1 | contig 12009 bp, 9 predicted proteins | sample TARA_R110002049 | Tara Oceans TARA_R110002049 (sample SAMEA4396941) | marine metagenome | biome: Polar Biome; feature: [SRF] surface water layer (ENVO:00010504); material: water (ENVO:00002006), including particulate matter (ENVO:01000060) such as... | depth 5 m
GAATTTATTGTTTTATTATTTAAATTTTACGCTTATCAATAAAGAGTTAACCAGTACAAAAGCCTACAGAACCGTTATGTTAAATGCCATTAACATGAATAAAAAGCGTTTTTGTAAATTGTTTAATTCAGTAGAAAAAGGTGGGGTTACATTCCAAATATTGGAAGACGAATATTTAAGAAAAACATATTGTGAAAACTGTAATGACTAAAATTTATAAATTTTAGCAGGCGTTACACAATAATCCAACTTTACATCACTTTCAAAAATATCGCTAATTTCATTTTCAGCTTCAAAAAAAGACAATCCTATTTTAATGGTTTCTGGTTTGCAATTGGCTAAAAACCGATCGTAAAAACCTTTACCATAGCCTACTCTATTTCCTAATTTATCAAAAGCCAATAATGGTATAAAGACCAATTCAATCTTGTCTGAAGCGATAGCGATACCATCAACAGGTTCCGGAATATGGTATGCATTCTTCTTAATTACGGTGTTATCGGTCAACAGATAATTTATCATATTGCCCGTTTCAAAATCACTTTTAGAAATCACGATATTTTTGTCTTTCCCCGATAGAATATTCAAAATATAATCGGTATTAACTTCCTTTTGTTCTTCAATAGAGAGAAAAATATGGTAAAATGTATATTCCCAAATAGGCAATTTTAAAAGGGTATTGGCAATAGCTAAACTAAAGTCATCAATAGCATCTTCTGATAAATTATTACGAAGGATTTTATATGTTTTTCGTAGTTTTGCTTTAGTCATTGTAATACTTTTTGGGTATTTTTCAATATTCCAATTCAACATTAATGGTAGATGCACCTTGGAGTTTATTCCATTTGCCTTGACTGCTCCTTCTTGAATATCCTTTTCCTTTGGTTAATATTGCTCCAATATAAACATTGGGCGGGTTCTTGAAATCGGGAATAAATTCCACACCAACAAAAAAGTTTTCTTCAATATAAACATAATTTTCAGTCAAGTCAATTTGAAGCCAACCGGGTTCAATCTCTTTCTTCTGTAAAATGTTTTCAAAAATTATTCTTTCTCCAGGTGCGTTATCCTCGTTTTTGTAAAAATTCACTCTGATAAAACTGCTGTCAGATTCAAACCCTGCTCTTAAATATACATTCACATATTTTACTCTAACGGTTTTGTCTGGAATATTTATTCTCTGGGCATTTTCTATAATGTCATTATCTCCAGAAATTCCACCAAGCCATAATAAAGGATTGTAGCTTTTAACGCCAATTTTTCGGTTTTTTTTCTTTTTATTTGAAACTATAAACTCGGAAAGTTCATTTGTTTTAGGCTCCAAAAAAACAGTTTTGTTTTTAATGTTCCCAATAGGGATTTTTGTCGAATAATAATTTATGTGACTTATTGTTAAACTATCAGTAAAGTATTCTTTTGGAACCTCCAAGTTAAACATCCCTTTTTGATTAGAAACCGTTCCTTTATTTTTATTTAATATTCCAATATTTACAAATTCAACAGGAAGTTTGGTTTCAGAGTTAATTATTATACCGCTAATTTTTATGTTTTGTGAGTACCCTAAAAAGTTTAAATTAAATATTAAAACCAACAATAGTATATTTTTCATTATAGCAAATTTTATTTGTTGCCAATAATAGATAAATACCTTTTTAAGGATTGTTAAAAATATTATAATTGGGAAATGTTTAAGTTATTGATTACATAGCTTATATATCATAAGACCTTTTAGGTTTGCAAAAAAGTTAAAAGTTTTTTAGCGCTTAAGTTTCGTGGTTATATGAAACAATGCATCTCCTTGATATACAATAGGCGATTCGTTTACATTGATAATATAGCCTGTATTTGATGCCTTAACAAAGTAATTAAATTTTCCGTAGGGGTCGGTAATATTGCCCAAAACATCATTTTTTTTCACTTGTGTACCTATTTGAATAGAGGCTTTGAACATGCCCGAATACTTGGCACGCAACCACTTGCTTTCATTTATAAATACACATTCTTTTTTTGGAATGGATGCTTTAAAAGACGATTTCAACATTCCCAGATGTTTTAAAACGCGTTTAGAGCCGTTAACACCAGAGTTAGTTACAACATCATCAATATGAAATGATTTTCCGCCTTCAAAAAGTAATAAAGGTTTCCCTAATTTATAACAGGTAGTTCTGAATGATTTTGATAAGTTTTTGGAGTACAAAACAAAAGGTGCTCCAAAAGCTTTGGCTAAATCGTTAAGTTGCCTATTATCTTTGGCATAGCGGAGTTGTGGTGCATTAAAACGGCCCGAACCGCCCGTATGGAAATCGATAATAAAATCAACATGCGGAATAATATCATGAATTAGTTTATAAGCAACCCTACCTGCTAAAGAACCACTTGGACTACCCGGAAAAACACGATTTAAGTCACGTCCATCGGGGAACTCCCGTTTTAAATTAATAAACCCAAAAATATTAATAACAGGCATACAAATAATAGTGCCGCATTTAGGCTTATTTATGCCTTTGGCAATAAGTTGCCTTACAATTTCAACGCCATTAACTTCATCGCCATGAATACCCGCAGTGAACAATACCGTTGGCCCAGGTTTTTTTGAACGCTCAATAATTACAGGAACATTTACCGATGATGAGGTATGTAAATTGGCAACATCAAAATTAACTTCTTTATGCTCTCCAAGTTTTATTTGTTCACCAAGAATGGTTAATATGTCAGTTTTAGTTTCTGCCATTTATTTTTTGGTTTTTTTCTATAAAGCTTATAATAGATTTTGCAATATTTCTTCCTGTTGCCGTTTCAATACCCTCTAAACCAGGTGTGGAGTTTACCTCTAAAAGCAGTGGCCCTCTTGCAGATTGTAACATATCTACACCACAAACGGGTAGTTTTAATACTTTAGAGGCATTCATGGCTAATTTTAATTCATCATGGTCAAGTTTAATAATATTTGCAGAACCTCCACGATGTAAATTGGAACGAAACTCCCCTTCTTTTCCTTGGCGTTTCATGGCGCCAACTACTTGTCCGTCAACCACTAAAGCTCGCAAATCTGCACCTTTAGCTTCTTTTATAAATTCTTGAACAATAACTCTGGCTTGCAAACCATTAAAGGCTTCTAAAACAGATTCTGCAGCGTTTTTTGTTTCAGCTAAAACAACACCCAAACCTTGTGTGCCTTCCAATAGTTTAATAATTACAGGTGTTCCGCCTACGTGTTCTATAACTTCTTCAACATCTCTTGAGTAATTTGTAAAAACCGTTTTTGGCATCCCAATTCCCTCCTTACTTAAACGTTGTAAACTACGCAGTTTATCTCTAGAGCGTTGTATAGCATCAGAGGTTACAATGGTAAAAACACCCATCATTTCAAACTGGCGTACTACGGCGCAACCATAAAACGTAACCGAAGCACCAATGCGCGGAATGATGGCATCCACATAATCTAAATACCGGTCTTTGTAATATATGGTTGGCTTTTCCTTTTCAATTATAATGTCGCATTTAAGCGGGTCTATAACTTCAATTTTATGGCCCCGTTTTACGCCCTCTTCAACAAGGCGATCGGTAGAATATAAATTTGCGTTTCTAGATAGTATTACTATGTTCATGCTGTTTTGTGTTAAAAGAAACGTTTTCTAAATCGACATCAACCATAAATTTTTGTCTTAAAAATTGTCTGCCAATTAAAACAGGAAATTTCATATCGTCTCTGGTGCTTAAAGTTAAGTTAATCTTATAAGTTTTTCCAAAAAATATAATTTCAGATTTTACCTTGTATCTGTTTTCTTTGTAGCCATTACTGCTTTTTACGTTGGTAAGTGTAAAAGTATCGAAAACAATTTCGGTTTTCCCGAAGTTTTGGTGTACATCACTATTAAAAATACATCGCAAGCTATTGCTTTCCTCAATAATTTCAGAACAGTGAATGGCCGATGTATAAGCGCCAGTGTCTATTTTAACATCTATATTGTATAATCCTAATTTTGGAAAGTCAATTTTATCAACGCGACCAATAATTTTTTTACTCATTTTCAATTTATCATTTTAGGTGTCGCCACAAGGGTTGGGCTTTATTCATTGGTTAATATTTTCTATAATGGTATTCATGAATGTAAACATTTCGGCAGTCGCTTCCCGATGAAAAATCGGGAGAGCTTCAACAAATGCCTCAAATGCGTTGTATTCACGATTTCATTAATTTAAAAATAAAATACATGAGTAATCCCTAACGCATCCATTCGCCAAGGCAACTTCCCACCCCATTATCAATGTCTCTTTTAAAAGTATTTAAGCGGTTAAAAAAGAGGCGCAATGTAGATAATTAATCGGTCAAAAAAATAAAAATCACTTAAAACTTTATGCTACGGTGATTAAAGCTGATACTATGATTTTAAAGTAACCGTTTCCCTCCTAAAAAGGAGGGGTCAAGGGGAGGTGTTTGTGCGTTTTCAAATTGAGAATATGCATTTTTGTATCTAGAAAACCTTGAGAACACACCCCCAACCCCCCCCCTCTTATTAGAGGGAACTAGCAACCTGAAATTCTAAAGTGTTAAAACGGCTTTATTTTCAATTTTAAAAACTTTAAAATAATTACCTTTGATTGAGATGGATACCCCTGTTTTAGACATACAATTAAAAACCCTGCCAAACCAACCCGGAGTTTATCAATATTACGATAAAGAAGGCACGGTTATTTACGTTGGTAAAGCAAAAAACTTAAAGAAACGGGTAAGTTCCTATTTTACAAAAACGCATGAAAACGGTAAAACTAGAGTGCTGGTTAAAAAAATAGCCAACATTAAACACATTGTAGTTGAAACCGAAACCGATGCTTTACTGCTAGAAAATAATTTAATAAAAAAGCACAAACCACGCTATAATGTGTTGCTTAAAGACGATAAGTCTTATCCGTGGATTTGCATTAAAAAAGAACGTTTCCCCAGAGTGTTTTCTACACGCAGGGTTTTTAAGGGCAGTGGCGAGTATTTTGGCCCCTATACCAGTGTAAAAACCGTTTACACGCTTTTAGATTTGATAAAAGGCTTGTATAGCTTAAGAAACTGCAATTACCATTTAGCCGAAGAAAAAATTGAAGCAGGCAAGTTTAAAGTCTGTTTAGAATACCATTTAGGAAATTGCAAAGGGGCCTGTGAAGGATTGGAAACCGAAGCGGAATACAACGAAAACATTAAAGCCATTAAAGAAATTTTAAAAGGGAATTTTAAAGATTCGTTGCAGCAGTTTAAACAGCAAATGCATAATTATGCTGAAAACATGCAGTTTGAAGATGCCCAAAAAATAAAAGAAAAAATTGAGGTTTTAGAAAACTATCAAGCAAAATCTACCATTGTAAACCCAAAGATCAGTAATGTAGATGTGTTTTCAATTATGAGCGATGAAAGTTATGGTTACGTTAATTTTTTACAATTATCATACGGTTCTATCATTCGTTCGCATACCCTAGAGATTAAAAAGAAATTGGATGAAACCGACGCCCAATTATTAGAATTGGCAATTACCGAAATCCGGCAACGGTTTCATTCAGAATCAAAAGAAATTTATGTGCCTTTTAAAGTTGAAATAGGAGAAGATATAAAAGTGACAATCCCTAAATTGGGCGATAAAAAACACATTTTAGATTTATCACTCAGAAACGCAAAATACTTTAGAATGGAGCGTTTTAAGCAAATGAAAATTGTGGATCCCGATAGGCATGCAAACCGCATTATGGCACAAATGAAAGTAGATTTACGCTTGTCTGAAGAGCCACGGCATATTGAGTGTTTTGATAATTCCAATATTCAGGGCACACATCCTGTGGCAGCTTGTGTGGTGTTTAAAAACGGAAAACCAAGTAAAAAAGAGTACCGGCATTTTAATATAAAAACCGTTGAAGGGCCCGATGATTTTGCATCGATGGAAGAAGTGGTTTACCGCAGGTACAAACGTTTGGTAGAAGAAGAACAGCCATTGCCACAACTTATTATCATTGATGGTGGAAAAGGGCAATTATCATCCGCATTAAAAAGTTTGGATGCTTTAAATTTAAGAGGGAAAATAGCCATTATAGGTATTGCAAAACGTTTGGAAGAATTATTTTATCCAGACGACCCAATTCCCTTATATTTAGATAAAAAAAGTGAAACCCTAAAAATAATACAACAATTGCGTAATGAGGCGCACCGTTTTGGTATTGAGCATCACAGGAATAAACGAAGTAAAACAGCCTTAAACACAGAACTTGAAACTATAAATGGCGTGGGCGAAAAAACGGTAGTAGAATTGTTAAAACATTTTAAATCGGCAAAACGGGTTGCCAATGCAAAGTTAGACGAGCTGGAAGCTGTTGTTGGTGTTTCACGAGCGGAAAAGGTTTATAATTATTATCATGAAGAATAATATTTTAATCCTAAAAACACAAAGTACTAATAGAATAAAAAATGAACAAAAACCAAAGCTAGCGCTCGTTCAATGTTATTAAGTTAGGGGTTATCTGTCATTTCGACGAAGGAGAAATCTCATTTGTTGCTCATATTATGTGATTTCTCCTTCGTCGAAATGACATAACAATGGAGATTTTTCCTTAACTTAATGACATTGAGCGCTCGTTTGCAACGAGTGCCTTCATAATAAATTTTCAATCCGCCACCCGTTGCAAACCAGCGGCAGCCGATATTAAAAACAACAATTTGAATAAAAAAAACACCATATTAATCAACCAAAGCTAGCGCTGGTTTGTAACGAGTGCCTTCATATAAATTTCCAATCCGCCACCCATTACAAACCAGCGGCAGCAGAATTAAAAACAACAATTTGAATATAAAAACCATCATACTAACCCTATTTCTACTAGTCTTATTTTCCGCAAAAGCGCAAAATAAAGAAGCAGAAAATGCAACGCCTAAAGTGGGTTTGGTATTAAGTGGTGGTGGTGCAAAAGGGTTGGCACATATTGGGGCTTTAAAAGTTATGGACAGTCTGGGTATTAAAATTGATTATGTGGCAGGAACCAGTATGGGCGCTATTGTTGGCGGGCTTTATGCCTCGGGGTATTCCGGCAATCAACTCGACTCTATTTTCCAAAACATTGATTTCGATAAAATAATAAATGATGATTTGCCAAGAGTCTCAAAAGCATTTTATGAGCGCGATAATTCGGAAAAATATGCGGTAACCTTACCCTTTGATAATTTTAAGATTAAGTTGCCATCGGCTTTATCGCGTGGCCAAAATATGTATAGTTTACTCTCTAGATTAACGCTACATGTTAGCGATATTAATAGTTTTGATAAACTACCCATTCCATTTTTTTGCATTGCAACAAATATAGAAACTGGTAAGCAAGTCATATTGGAAAAAGGAAGTTTAACGCAATCTATGATGGCAAGTGGCGCCTTGCCATCATTATTTCAGCCCGTAACCATTAATGGTGAAGTATTAATTGACGGTGGCGTTGTAAACAATTATCCTATTGACGAATTACGTGAAAAAGATATGGATATTATAATTGGTATTGATGTACAAGATGGGTTGTTGAACAGGGATGAGCTAACCTCGGCACCCGATGTGCTTATTCAAATAAACAACTTCAGAACCATAAAGGCTATGGAGACTAAAACCAAAAAAACGGATATTTATATTAAGCCGGATATTAAAGATTATTCAGTAGTGTCATTTGATGAAGGTTCCGAAATCATAAAGAATGGGAAGCAAGCGGCACTTCAAAATTTAGATAATTTAAAAGTATTGCCTAAAAAGAACTCAGATGAAAAACAAGGTTTTAGAACTTTAAAGCAACAAGATAGCATAACTATAAACAAGTTTACATTTAAGGGTGAAACCAATTATTCCAGAGCCTATTTATTGGGGAAACTAAAGTTAAAGCCCAATGAAAAAATAAGTTATAAAGCATTTGGAAAAGGGATTAATAATTTAGTTGCGACAAATAATTTTGATTCCTTTCAATATGAGTTAATCCCTTCTGAAAATTCTGAAGGGTATGACTTTTATGGCGAAATAACAGAATCTAAAAACAAGACGTTTTTAAAGTTGGGAATTCATTACGATGATTTATATAAAAGTGCTGCGTTAATAAACCTAACAAAAAAACAGTTGCTTTTTGATAATGATGTGGCTTCTTTTGATTTTATTTTAGGCGATAATGTTAGATATAATCTTGAATATTTAATCGATAAGGGATTTTATTGGAGCGTTGGTTTACGATCGAGATATAACACATTCAATAAAAATATAAGCGCCCAGTTATTACTTGACGATACTGAAATAGATGCCACGGGAATTAATAAAATTGATGCCGAATTGCAAGACCAGACTAATCAGTTTTATTTGCAAACGCTTTTTAGAAAAGACTTTGCGCTAAGCTTGGGGGCAGAACATAAACGGTTGGAAATAAAATCAGAAACGCTTTTAAACATAAATTCAGATGATGAGTTTATTTTTGAAAACACCGATTATTTTAGTGTTTTTGGTAATTTAAAATTAGATACCTACGATAATAAATATTTCCCAAAAAGGGGCGTTTATTTTAATGGCGATTTGCATATGTATTTGTTTGCCTCAAATTTTAATGAAGACTTTGATAATTTTTCTATTGCCAAAGCAAATTTGGGGTACGCATTTAGTGTCTCTGATAAACTGTCTTTCAATCTAAAAACCGGCGGTGGGTTTAAGTTAGGAGATAAATCTACACAAACACTCGATTTTGCTCTTGGAGGATATGGTAATAATTTAATAAACAATTTTATTCCGTTTGTAGGGTACGATTTTATTTCAATTACCGGAAATAGTTATGTAAAAGCAGCTATTGTTTCAGATTATAAAATTTTTAAAAAGCATCATTTAACGCTTGAAGCAAATTGGGCAAATGTAGATGATGATATTCTTGAAACTGGCGAATGGTTTACCTTACCAGATTATCGTGGTTATGGTTTAGGTTATGCCGTTGAAACATTGGTTGGCCCTATTCAAGTAAAATACAGTTATTCACCAGAGCAGAACCAAAGTGTTTGGTTTTTCAATGTTGGTTTTTGGTTTTGATAAAGAAAATTTTCATTTCCGCAAACGCAGAAATCTTAAACTCATAAAATTTTACGACATTTGTGAAGCTATGCCCTTTTTATTTAAAGGCTTAGGGTTTGTTAAGAAACAAACCCTTATTATCATTTCTACATTATCTTATCAAGAGAACCATGCATAGCAAAAATTTTAAATTGAATGAAAAATAAGATGATGGATGCAATATCTGTCTTTATTAAAAAAATGAAATATCTATCAGATGAAATCCTGAATAAGCATACTTTGTTGTATCTTTATATAGTATTGAATTTCAATTTATTGTCGCCCTGAGCCTTTCGTCTTCGCTCAAGACAGGCTAAAGCCGAAGGGTTGGCTTTTAGTTATTAACTTTTAATTTTAAAGAAATGCCTTTTTATCATAAATTAGGAAATATTCCGCATAAACGACATACCCAATTTAGAAAACCAGATGGAAGTTTATATTACGAACAATTATTTGGCACCATTGGTTTTGATGGCATGTCCACAAATAGTTATCACGAACAGCGCCCCACACAAGTAAAAGAAATAAAAAAGCAATATAGTGTAGCGCCGAAAATTGCGTTAAAGAATAGCATAAAATCTTATCGTTTAAAAGGATTTCAAATAAAACCCGAGCAAGATTTTTTAGAAAGCAGAAAAACGGTTTTAATAAATAGCGATTGCGCCATTATTTTGGCAGCTCCAAAACAATCAACAACAGCTTATTTTTATAAAAATACCGATGCCGACGAGCTTATATTTATACATAAAGGTTCCGGAAAATTAAGAACCATGTTGGGAAATCTTGATTTTAAATATGGCGATTATCTTTTGGTGCCAAGAGGGATTATCTATAAAATAGATTTTGATACCGAGGATAATCGCCTATTTATAGTAGCGTCTCGACGGCCAATTTATACCCCAAAACGTTACAGAAATTGGTTCGGACAATTATTGGAACATGCACCATTTTGCGAACGCGATATTAGAAGGCCAGAGGAACTAGAAACTTATAACGAAAGCGGGGAGTTTTTAATAAAAGTAAAAAAACAAGACGATATCATAGAAATGGTTTACGCATCCCATCCGTTTGATGTCGTGGGCTATGATGGGTACAACTATCCGTACGCATTTTCTATTCACGATTTCGAACCCATAACGGGGCGTATTCACCAACCGCCACCAGTGCATCAAACCTTTGAAACCGATGCTTTTGTAGTGTGCAGTTTTGTGCCGCGGCTTTACGATTATCATCCACAATCCATTCCAGCGCCATACAACCACAGTAATATTGATAGTGATGAGGTGTTGTATTACGTTGATGGCGATTTTATGAGTAGAAATGATATTGAGGCAGGACATATTTCGTTACATCCAGCAGGCATTCCGCACGGGCCACATCCAGGAGCAACAGAGCGCAGTATTGGAAAAACTAAAACTGATGAATTGGCTGTTATGGTAGATACCTTTAAGCCGTTAATGGTTACCGAAGAGGCCATGAAAATTGCTGATGAAGATTATTATAAATCGTGGATAAAGCCTCCCCTAACCCCTCCAAAGGAGGGGAACTGATTACTCATACCTTAAGTTTTGAGAGATGCAATTAAATAAAACATTTTATAAATAAACACTCAATTACCCGAGTTGAGTTTCTCCCCTTGGGGGAGATTAAGAGGGGCTTTTTTATCATGAAATCAGTAAACTACGGTTTAGAAAAAATATTTGAAGGCGCACAAGATTTTTTGCCCCTTTTAGGAACAGACTACGTAGAATTCTATGTAGGTAACGCAAAACAATCAGCACACTTTTATAAAACCACTTTTGGCTTCCAATCGCATGCATACAAAGGGTTGGAAACTGGTTCAAAAGAGTCTGTTAGTTACGTGCTGAAGCAAAACAAAATAAGGTTGGTTTTAACAACACCATTAAATAGTAAATCGCCCATTAACGAGCATATTGTAAAACATGGCGATGGTGTAAAAGTGATTGCGCTTTGGGTAGAGGATGCCAGAAAAGCCTATGAAGAAACTACCAGCAGAGGCGCAAAATCATATATGGAGCCTGTTGTTGAAAAAGATGGCCACGGCGAAGTGGTTCGTGCAGGTATTTATACCTACGGAGAAACAGTGCACATATTTGTGGAGCGCAAAAACTATAACGGTGCTTTTTTACCTGGTTTCCGTGAGTGGAAATCAGATTATAACCCAACACCTGTGGGGCTAAAATTTATAGACCACATGGTTGGCAATGTAGGTTGGGGGCAGATGAATACTTGGGTAAAATGGTATGAAGATGTCATGGGGTTTGAAAACTTCTTGTCTTTTGACGACAAACAAATCCATACCGAATACTCCGCATTAATGAGTAAAGTGATGAGTAATGGTAACGGACGCATAAAATTCCCAATTAACGAACCGGCAAAGGGTAAAAAAAAGTCACAAATTGAGGAATATTTAGATTTTTATGAAAGCGCGGGCGTACAGCATATAGCCGTTGCCACGGATGATATTATTAGTGCTGTAAGTCAATTAAAAGCAAGAGGTATTGAGTTTTTATCGACGCCACCAGAAGCATATTATAGGGCAGTTCCAGGAAGACTAGAAGAACACAGCCATGAATTAAGAGAGGATATAGACACTTTAAAAGGTTTAGGGATCATGATTGATGCCGATGAAGAAGGGTATTTGCTTCAAATTTTCACAAAACCACTAGAAGATAGGCCAACATTATTTTTCGAGATAATACAGCGTATGGGCGCAAGAGGTTTTGGAGCAGGAAATTTTAAAGCACTTTTTGAATCTATTGAAAGAGAGCAGGCCAATCGAGGAACGCTTTAGTATATATATCCTGCAAGGTTTTAGAAGCCGTGTAGGTATTAAAATATATTTTCAGTTCAGGTGGAGTGGTAAATTTGAAGTATCTAAAATTTAAAATTTCGTTCTCTTTTTTTA
>TARA_R110002049_G_scaffold22388_21_pt1 | contig 12008 bp, 10 predicted proteins | sample TARA_R110002049 | Tara Oceans TARA_R110002049 (sample SAMEA4396941) | marine metagenome | biome: Polar Biome; feature: [SRF] surface water layer (ENVO:00010504); material: water (ENVO:00002006), including particulate matter (ENVO:01000060) such as... | depth 5 m
CAAGTTCGACGCGATGATTTCGGCCGACAAGGCGGCAGATGCGCCGTACCGATAATTGCCGGGCGCTGAGTTGACAAGGTAAACAATGTTGTTTCACACGCTGCTTTTTTACGTATTCGCGACTGTGCTGATTGGCGCGGCGCTGGGCGTTGTCTTTGCCCGCAACCCCGTGCATTCGATCATGTTCCTCGTGCTGACCTTCTTCCAGGCTGCAGTGCTTTGGCTGATGGCGGAGGCCGAGTTCCTCGCGATTGTCCTGGTACTCGTCTACGTTGGCGCGGTCATGGTGCTGTTCCTGTTCGTTGTGATGATGCTCAACGTCGAAGTTGAAGCTGTGAAGCGCGGTCTGGTTCGCTATGCGCCGCTGGCTATTGTCATATCGCTGATTATGGCGGTTGAACTGGTGCAGCTTATCTGGGTACGCGGTGCGGTTACGGGTGCGTCCTACGGTTTTGCTCCCAACCCCGAAGGCTATGACAACACCAAGGCGCTGGGCGCGGTTTTGTACACCGAACATGTATACGCGTTTGAGATTGCGGCCGTGGTCCTGCTGCTTGCGATTGTCGCGGCGATTACGCTCACCATGCGCAAACGTCCCGGACTCAAGGTGCAGGATATTGGCAAACAGGTATCTGTACGTGCGAAAGATCGTGTACGCATTGTGAAAATGAAATCGGAGTCGAAGTCATGATCGGCTTACAGCACTATCTGACCTTGTCAGCCATGTTGTTCGTGCTCAGCATCGCGGGAATTATCGTCAACCGGCGCAATCTCATTCTATTGCTCATGTGCATCGAGCTCATGTTGCTGGCCGTGAACTTCAATTTCATCGCATTCTCACGTTATCTGGGCGACGCGACTGGCCAGATTTTCGTATTTTTTATCCTGACTGTTGCAGCGGCTGAAGCGGCGATTGGTCTTGCGATTCTTGTGGTGCTGTTCCGCAACAGGCGGTCTATCAGCGTGCAAGAACTCAACACGATGAAGGGCTGAAACGGATGTACAGTTACTACCTCACCATCGTACTTGCGCCGTTATTTGCCGCGATCATCGCCGGTCTATTCGGTAAGCAGATCGGGCGTACGGCGTCCCACTCAATCACGATTCTTGGCGTGGGTATTGCGACGGTTCTCTCGATGTACGTCCTGTATCGCATGCTTGGCGGTGCGGCGGCTGAGAACATCAGCGTCTATACGTGGGCCGTCACCGACGGCTTGCGCATGGAAGTCGGTTTTCTCGTAGATCGCCTGACAGCGCTCATGATGACGGTCGTCACCTTCGTCTCGCTGATGGTGCACATCTACACCATTGGCTATATGCACGACGATCCGGGCTACCAGCGCTTTTTCAGCTACATCTCGCTATTTACGTTCGCGATGCTGATGCTGGTCATGTCGAATAACTTCATGCAGCTCTTCTTCGGCTGGGAAGCGGTCGGCGTAGTGTCATACCTGCTGATCGGTTTCTGGTACAAGCGTCCAACCGCCATTTTTGCGAACCTCAAGGCGTTCCTCGTAAACCGGGTTGGCGACTTTGGCTTTATCCTCGGAATAGCAGGCGTCGTCCTGTATACAAACTCGCTGGATTACGCCGAGGTGTTTTCGCAAGCGGATAACATTGCCGCGCAATCAATGCAGGTCTTCCCGGGCACCTCGTGGAATGCAATGACGCTGATTTGTATTCTGCTGTTTATTGGTGCAATGGGTAAGTCGGCCCAGGCGCCGTTACACGTTTGGTTGCCCGATTCAATGGAAGGCCCGACGCCCATTTCCGCACTCATCCATGCTGCGACCATGGTCACCGCCGGTATCTTTATGGTGGCCAGGATGTCGCCGTTGTTTGAACTCAGCGTACCGGCGCTTGGCACGGTAATTGTCATCGGTGCGTTCACCGCATTCTTCATGGGTTTGCTCGGTATCGTGCAAAACGACATCAAGCGTGTCGTGGCCTATTCAACACTGTCACAGCTCGGTTATATGACGGTTGCGCTGGGTGCTTCGGCGTACAGTGCGGCAATCTTCCACCTGATGACACATGCGTTTTTCAAAGCGCTGTTGTTCCTGGCCGCGGGTTCCGTGATCGTTGCGATGCATCACGAACAGGACATTCGCAAGATGGGTGGCCTGCGCAAGTACATGCCCATTACCTACTGGACGTCATTGGTCGGCTCACTGGCACTGATCGGCTTCCCTGGTACGGCCGGCTTTTTCTCGAAAGACCTGCTTATTGAAGCTGTCAAAGACTCACATTGGGCGCAAACGGATCCTTTCGTTTACTGGATTGCCTACCTGAGCGTGTTGCTTGGCGTGTTCGTGACAGCCTTGTACTCGTTCCGCATGTTCTTCCTGGTATTCCACGGCAAGGAGCGTATGGACGAGGAAACTCGTTCGCACCTGCATGAAACGCCCTGGGTGATCACACTGCCGTTGGTACTACTGGCTATACCGTCCGCGGTGATTGGCTGGTACGTGGTTACACCGGTGCTGTTCGGCGGCTACTTTGGTGACGCTATCTGGGTGGATCACAGCCGCGATGTTCTGGCACACATTGGCGAGAACTGGCATGGAGCGGTTGGTCTGCTCGCGCATGCGTGGCAAACCCCGGTCTTGTATCTAGCGCTCGGTGGTGTCGGTGCAGCCTGGTACCTCTATATGGCGCGTCCCGACATTCCTGAGGCCATGCGCAAGAAGTTTCCGGCGATCTACAACCTGCTGGATAGGAAATACTACTTTGACGATCTGTGGATTCGTGGCTTTGCAGGTGGCAGTCGACGACTTGGCACCTTTCTCTGGGAGAAAGGCGACCAGAAGTTGATTGACGGCTGGTTGGTCAATGGCACTGCAAATTCGGTTGGCAAACTGGCGGGCGTAATGCGCCAGCTACAAACCGGCTATCTCTACACTTATGCCTTCGCAATGATTATCGGCCTGACGATGTTGCTTGGCTGGCTCATCTGGTTGAAGTAGAGCAGGGACGACTATGAACTTTACTTCAAATCTTCTGAGTATCCTTATCTGGTTGCCGGTACTGGCTGGTTGCGCTCTGCTGGTGATCGGCGATGCTGGCGATAGCAGCTCAGCACGCGCTCGCTTGATGCGTATGACAGCTCTGGCTTCGTCGCTACTGGTGTTGATCATCAGTACCGGGCTCTACGTGGGCTTCGATACATCGACAGCCGCGATGCAGTTTGTCGAACGCGTCGACTGGATTGCGGCACTGGGTGCTGCTTACCATCTGGGCGTTGACGGCATTTCTGCGCCGCTCATCCTGCTGACGACATTCGTCACCCCATTGGTAATTATCAGCGCCTGGGATTCGATCAAGTCGCGACCAGCACAGTACTTCGCTGCTTTCCTGATTCTCGAAGGCTTGATGGTTGGCGTTTTCGCGGCGCTTGACGGCCTGTTGTTCTACGTGTTCTGGGAATTCATGCTGGTGCCGATGTTCCTCATTATCGGTATCTGGGGCGGGCAGCGGCGCATTTATGCGACCTTGAAATTCTTCCTTTATACCTTCCTCGGCTCGGTGCTGATGCTCGTCGCGTTTGTATATCTCTACATACAGACGAACACGTTTGACCTGGTGACCTGGATGGATGCGCCGCTGGCATTGCAGGCGCAGAAGCTGATTTTCATCGCGTTTCTGCTGGCCTTCGCCGTCAAGGTACCGATGTGGCCAGTACACACCTGGTTGCCTGACGCGCACGTTGAGGCGCCGACCGGCGGTTCCGTCATCCTGGCGGCCATCATGTTGAAAATGGGCGGCTACGGATTTATCCGGCTGTCGCTGCCGATAGTGCCGGATGGCAGTGCCTTCTTTTCATCGCTGATGATCGGTTTGTCATTGGTCGCAGTGGTCTATATCGGTTTTGTCGCCCTGATGCAGAAGGACATGAAAAAGCTAATTGCCTATTCTTCCATCGCGCACATGGGCTTTGTCACGCTCGGTTTCTTCCTGCTCTGGCACATTAGTGGCGAAACCGGGGCTGTACTCGGTATGTCGGGCGCCATGGTGCAGATGATATCCCACGGCCTCATTTCAGCCGCTATGTTCCTGTGCGTCGGTGTGCTGTATGACCGTATGCACAGCCGCCAGATCGCCGATTACGGCGGCGTTGCTAATACGATGCCAGTCTTCGCCGCATTTTTTGTGTTGTTTGCCATGTCCAATGCCGGGTTGCCAGGTACCTCGGGCTTTGTCGGCGAGTTCATGGTTATCATCGCGAGCTTCAAAGCGAATTTCTGGATCGCCTTTTTTGCAGCGATAACGCTGATTCTCGGCGCCGGATACACCTTGTGGATGATCAAGCGCGTTGTATACGGTGACGTCGCTAATGAGAATGTCGCTGAGCTAACAGATCTGACCAGCCGTGAATTCATTGTCCTGGGCGTACTCGCTTTGTCGGTGTTGCTCGTTGGACTATGGCCCGCGCCACTGATCGACATGATGAACGTTACGATCGAACAATTGATTGAGAGAATCGGGCTTTCGAAGCTCTGACAGGTCGCCTTATGAGTTTTTCAAATTTCATTGCCGCCGCACCTGAGATGACCCTGCTGGGTCTGATATGTGTGGTGTTGATCGTTGACCTGTTTATTGAAGATGACCGGCGCGTCGTTACGTTCTGGTTATCGCTTGCTGCGCTTGGCATTACGCTGTGGTCTTTGCTAGCAACTGCGCCAGAATTACGCACAGTTCTGTTTGACGGCAGCTATGTCAGCGATCCCCTGTCGCAAATACTGAAGATTTCAGCGGTTGGCTTTGTCGCCGTCGGCTTCATGTACGCACGTGACTATTTGCAGGCGAATGACCTGCATAAAGGTGAGTTCTACCTGCTGGGTTTGTTCGGCCTGCTAGGCATGATGATCATGATATCGGCCAACAGCCTGCTGACGATGTACATGGGGCTCGAGACCCTGGCGCTGTCTCAGTACGCGCTGGTTGCCATTGATCGCAGCAACGTCAAGTCCGCTGAGTCAGCCATGAAGTACTTCGTTCTCGGTGCAATCGCCTCGGGCTGCCTGCTGTACGGCATCTCCTGGGTCTACGGCGCGACCGGTACGATCCAGTTCCACGAGATTGCACAGGCGGTGGCATCAGACCCGTCAGTCAATGCATTGCCATTGTGGTTCGGCATTGCGTTCATGGTGGTTGGAATATGCTTCAAGTTTGGCGCGGTACCGTTTCACATGTGGGTGCCGGACGTCTACCAGGGCGCTCGTTCGCCCATTACGCTTTATATCGGTACGGCACCGAAGCTTGCGGCACTGGCCTTGACGCTGCGTATTCTCGTGGACGGCCTCGGTGGCCTGCATGACATCTGGTCGGACATGCTGATGGTGGTCGCCGTATTGTCTCTGCTGCTGGGTAACTTTGTTGCCATCGCACAGACCAATATCAAGCGGATGCTCGCTTACTCAACCATCGCCCATGTCGGCTTTATTCTGCTGTCGGTGTATGCCGGTACGCGTGAGGGCTATGCGGCAGCCGTGTTCTACACGCTGACCTACGTGGTGTCGGCGGTCGGCGCATTTGGCATGGTTATCCTGCTTAGCCGCCGCGGCTATGAGGCTGAAAATCTGTCGGATTTCAAAGGCCTGAATGCACGCAGTCCCTGGTACGCGCTGATGATGATGTTTTTCATGTTCAGCCTCGCGGGTGTTCCACCTTTCATCGGCTTCTTCGGCAAGATCAACGCCATCAACGCGGTTCTCGGGGTAGGGCAGCTGGAACTTGCGATCATCATGGTGCTGACGTCCGTCGTGGGTGCTTTCTATTACCTGCGCGTTGTCTGGTACATGTATTTCGAGGAAGCCACTGATCGCGCTGTTCTGCAGACGAGCACCGACACGCGGATACTCATGAGCGTCAATGGCCTCTCGGTGCTGTTTCTGGGTATTTTGCCAGGCTGGCTCTGGAGCGTATGCCTGCAAGTCGTCTTGCAGCAGTAGCGAAATACGACGCCTCAGGCTGGCCTGCTGCGCGCCCCGCGGCGTATTCCCCTCAGGGCTTGTAATCATCATGAGTTGCCAGTAGGATGCGCCACTGCCGTTGCGGGGTGGAGCAGTCTGGCAGCTCGTCGGGCTCATAACCCGAAGGTCGCAGGTTCAAATCCTGCCCCCGCTACCAAAATGAATAAAGGGCCCCCTTGTGGGGCCCTTTTTCATTTTCATAGTGCGGCCGAATTGAAGGTGCGGGGAAGCAGGTTCACTCGCAGCCGCAGCGACGCCTGCGTCGCGAACAGCGGCAAGAGCAACCGCAGCGCGCAGCGCGAAATCCTGCCCCCGCTACCAAACAACGATGGCCCTCCTTGTGAGGGCCATTATCGTTTCTGCCTTTATGGCCTGTGTTGCAATAGCACCCGCCATTCCAGCCGAGGCGCCAGAGCTTGCCGCTTTGGCGCGGTTGTTGGGGGTCATTTGGCCCGCGTATACTCGGGCTCTGATCGGACTTCGGCGTAGCAATGAATCCAGACTCCAATAAAGACTCGACCGCAGCCTTTGAACGCAGCGTCGAGGACCGCTTTGGAGTTCTGCCAAACTTTTTCAGGCTCACGCCCGATGCGCCGGAAGTCAGTCGGAACTTGTGGGGGTTTGCCCAGTTCGCTTACCTGGATAATCCGCTGCCATCGCTCTTTAAAGAGCGACTTTTCGTCTATCTGTCCCAATTTTGCGATGCCCGCTATTGTATTACGCGCCACGTCGGCTTTTTGACGGGGCTCGGGCGTCCCTCCGGTGACAAGCAAGCCACACCTGAAACCGTGGAGCAGGTTGTTCGACTTCTTGAGCGTCCGCTGCCCGGTGGTGAAGCACTTGATGCCCATATTGATTTTCTCTCCAAACGGTCGTCTCCGCTCGAATCGGTGCCTGCCCCCACAGACGACGCAGAGGAATCTGTGTTCGCCTGTGCAAGCCACGTGTTCCTCCAAAGTGCCGACGCCACGCGCTCGCTTCGTGCACTAAAGAAAGCTCTCGATGCGGCATTGTTGCAGCATCTGCTGGCCTTCCTCACGTTTGTACGTACGGCACATTTCTGGTCGAAAATTCATCCCGAGCTGCAGCCGGAAAGCGATATCGAGGATTTGCTCAGTGTGCAGGATGCATTGAGCAAGTGTGTCCTCGATAATGCAGGTACCGAAAATGCTGTTGCGCTGAGGTCGCTGCGCAAAGAACTCGATGACTTGCGTCGGGAAGAAGCAGACCTGCAAAGTCGTGCAGGGCAATCACGCTTTTTGGCGTCTATCATCGAGTCGTCAGAGGATGCGATCTACAGCAAGTCTCTCGACGGCACTATCCAGAGCTGGAATTCGTCAGCAGAACGCATGTTTGGCTATTCCGAAGAGCAAGTGGTCGGACAGCAGGTTTTCGTGCTTATTCCCGAAGATCGAATTGCCGAAGAAGAGCAAACTCTGAAACAGGTTGCCGACGGGGAGCGCGTTAGTCACTTCGACACCTTACGTCGGCACGCCAACGGCGAGAACATACCTGTCGCTTTGACGGTTTCGCCGATCAAGGATGAGGCGGGCAACATTATTGCAGCCTCAACTATCGCCCGCGACATCACCAACCAAAAGCAGACCGCCAAGGCGCTTCTCGAAAGCGAAGATCGGGTGCGCGCCGCACTCGAAGCTGCGGAGCTGGGCACATGGAACTTGCTGGATCCAGAGACGATGGAGCTGCAAACCGACCAGCGTTTCAATGAGATATTCGGGAGCGGGGTCGTCGATGCCATCAAGTACGAGGCAGCGATAGGCAGAATACACCCAGACGACCAGCAGCGAGTTCAGGATGCTGTGAACGCGGCGATTAACCCGGACAATCCGATGCCATACGAGATTGAGTACCGGGTGGTCTGGCCCGATGATTCAATCCACTGGGTTTTCGCGAAAGGGCGGGCACGGTTTGCAACGAAGAACGGCGTTCGGCGCTTGCTGAGCTTTGATGGGACCGTCATGGATGTTACAGAGCAGCGCACGCTCAGAGAAGAACTGCGTGAGGTGGCGGCCAAGCTGTCCGAGGCGGATCGGCGCAAGGATGAGTTCCTGGCGACACTGGCTCACGAGTTACGAAATCCCCTGGCACCGATTCGAACGGGTCTTGACGCAATTGGCATGGCCGACGCGGATGCCGATGCGCGGCAAAGAATTCTGCACATGATGGTGCGCCAGACAGAGCACATTGTGCACCTTGTTGACGACCTGCTCGATATTTCCCGAATAACGCGCGGCAGCATGCAGTTGCGGCGCAGCAGGATCGACCTTGCGACGTGCGTACGCAGCGCTGTGGACGCAACGAGTGCCCTGATGGACGATGCCGGGCACAACTTGACCGTGACCGTGCCAGAGGGCCCTCTGCCGCTGCACGCTGATCCGACGCGAGTTGCGCAGATCTTGTCCAATTTGCTGAACAACGCGGGTAAATACACAGCGCCGGGCGGTGCAGTCTGGCTTACCGTTGATGCAAGTGACGATGAGTACGTTATATCTGTACGCGATAACGGCAAAGGCATTGAGCCCGGCATGCAGACCACAATCTTTGAGTTGTTTGGGCAGGTAAGCCGGGTACAGGACGAACAGTCTCAGTCTGGCCTGGGCATCGGCCTGACCCTGGTAAAAAGCCTTGTGGAAATGCACGGTGGCTCTATCAGTGTCAGTAGTGCGGGCGTGGATCAGGGCAGTACGTTCACGGTACGTTTGCCCCGCGAAAATCAGCCGGCGCAAGTCATGCAGAACAGCGCTCAGGCTGAGCAGTCCACATCGTTGCGAGTCCTGGTTGTGGATGACAACAAGGAAGCGGCTGAGACCATGGCAATGCTCATCGAGTTGTACGGTAATGAGGTCCGTACCGCACACGACGGCAAACAAGCTGTTGAAGTGGCGTCGGAATACCTCCCCGATGTGATTTTCATGGACATCGGAATGCCCCGAATGAACGGCATTGAGGCCGCCAGGGCCATTCGCGCTGAGCGATGGGGCGGCCGTACTAAGCTCGTGGCCCTGACAGGGTGGGGCCAGAAAGCGGAAAAGCGCCGGACCAGGGATGCCGGCTTTGACGCACATCTCGTGAAACCAGTAGCCAGCGAAACCATCCAGGAATTACTGGCTGAGTACAGCGGTTCTCAGTAACCGTCCGTGGGCTGAATCCCGATGGTCATGGTCGTGTGTGGCGTGGATGATTTTCTCCCCGGCGGTATTGAATAAAGCCAATATGTCGAGTAGTCTAGACATATGGACATTCAAGAAGCCATTGTCATGTTTGACGCGCTCTCGCAGGAGACACGACTGCGGGTATTCCGGTTGTTGGTGAAAGCAGGACCGGAAGGCCTCGCGGCCGGCGTCTTGAGCGAGCGCCTTGGCACACCGCATAACACGATGTCCTTCCATCTGAATCACCTGTCAAACGCCGGCGTTATCGACTCAAGGAAAGAAGGGCGGTCAGTTATCTATTCCGCCAATTTTGATGTCACCCGCGACCTCATCACTTTTCTGGTTAAGGATTGTTGCAGCGCCGAGTTTGCAAGCATTAGAGACGACAGCAAGAGCGGCTGCTCGATCATCGAGCTCGCGAATTGCTGCGACCCGGAAACTTCAAGCAATCAAGGACGAAGGAGAAAGTCATGAAGCGTATGCATATCCACATTGGTGTGGAAAACCTCGATCAGAGCCTGAGGTTCTATAGTGCCTTGTTCGGTGCCGATCCCGTAAAGGTGAAATCGGATTATGCGAAATGGATGCTTGAGGACCCGAATGTCAACTTCGCAATATCAACACGTTCCGGCAAGACCGGCGTCGATCATCTTGGCCTGCAAGTAGATGAAGCGGACGAACTGGATGAGTTGCGCGAGCGCCTCAAGAAAGCTGATATGTCGGTGTTTGACGAAGGCGAAACGGTTTGTTGCTACGCGCGCTCCGACAAGACCTGGGTTGAAGATCCAACCGGCATTGCATGGGAGGCGTATCAGACCATGGAAGATGTGAACCTGTTCAGCGGGACTGCGGCGGCTGGCGAAGCAGCGTGTTGTACACCGGAAACCAAAGGGCAGCCGAGTTGTAGCGAGCGGTCCGAAGAAACGGCGGGGTGCTGTAGCTAATGAAAAAAGTACTGGTTCTTTGTACCGGTAATTCCTGTCGCTCCGTGATGGCCGAGGCTTTGATCAACGAAATGTGCAAATCTAAGTACACGGCAGTCAGTGCGGGCAGTCAACCGGCAGGCTACGTACATCCGGGTACTATAAAGACGCTTGCGCGCCATGGTATTCCGGTACACGAGCCACGCAGTAAGTCCTGGCATGAGTTCGATGACGAGGAGTTCGACCTTGTCATTACCGTTTGTGACAACGCAGCCAGTGAGAGTTGTCCCGCGTATCTGCGTCCGGTACGCAAGCTGCACTGGAGTACCCCGGACCCCGCCGCGGCTACCGGCAACGCGGAAGAAATTGACGCGGCCTTCGATCGCGCGTTTGCGATGCTCAAAGAGCGAATCGAAAAAGAATTGTTATGAAAGCAGAAAATAAGTCATCGATGGGCGCGTTTGAGCGGTACCTGTCAGTTTGGGTGGCGCTTTGTATCTTGTTGGGCGTCGGGCTCGGTATAGGTTTCCCTGGACTCTTCGCGGCGATAGCAGCGCTTGAATACGCAAACGTAAATCTCGTTGTTGCCGTACTTATCTGGGTGATGATTTACCCGATGATGGTCAATGTGGATTTCGGTTCGCTGAAGAACGTCGGAAAAAAGCCTAAGGGGCTGTGTATCACTCTCGTTGTAAACTGGCTGGTCAAGCCATTTACGATGGCGGCGCTCGGCATTCTGTTTTTCGAACACATATTCGCGGGCCTGGTGGAGCCACAGGCGGCTTCAGAATATATTGCTGGCATGATCTTGCTGGGTGTCGCACCTTGTACCGCGATGGTGTTCGTCTGGAGCCAGCTGGTTCGCGGCGATGCTAACTACACGCTCGTACAGGTTTCTATTAACGACATCATTATGGTGTTTGCCTTTGCACCGATAGCTGCGCTGTTGCTGGGTGTCACCGACATTATTGTGCCGTGGAGCACGCTGCTGCTCTCGGTTGTGCTCTATGTTGTAGTGCCGCTGACCGCCGGCTATCTGACGCGCTCATTGCTAGCGGCTGACGATAGTGCTGAGCGGCTGGCTGCGTTGACCCGATCCGTTAGGCCCTTCTCAATCTTTGGCCTGCTCGCAACGGTAGTGCTGCTGTTCGGCTTTCAGGCGCAAACCATTGTTGGGCAGCCGCTGGTGATTCTGCTTATCGCGATTCCGCTGCTCATACAAAGCTATGGTATCTTTTTCCTGGCTTTCGGCTGGGCCTATTTCTGGCGGGTACCGTTCAGCGTGGCAGCACCTGCGGCATTGATTGGTACCTCCAACTTCTTTGAGCTTGCGGTTGCGGTCGCCATCAGTCTGTTCGGATTGAACTCGGGCGCTGCATTGGCAACGGTTGTGGGAGTGCTGGTCGAGGTGCCGGTTATGCTGTCGCTGGTTGCGTTCGCAAACCGGATGCGCGGATCGTTCACTGGCGAGCCGACAGCGGGTGCTTCGCTGCAAAAGTGACAGTCCATCGTCACTAGCCGTGGCAGCCTGTCTTGTGTTTACGCGTTTGAGTTGGTGGTCGCTCGCCGTTACCAGCGTCGCAGGCGGTCCTCCGGCAAGGCGCTGCTGACATGCTCGTCAAGCTCGACAGGCCAGGTGTTCAGCAGGTAGCCGAGCATCGTGTAAGTGCTGTGAATGGCGATCAGGTCAACAACCTGATCCTGTCTAAAATGCACTGCCAGCGCGGCCAGGCTGGCAGCCCGAAGCCGCTGATGTGCAACCAGCTCATCCACGGCAGCCACGAGCAATGCGTCCTTGTCGGCAAGCCCCGAGCTTTCCCGAGCGCCTATCTTGTCGATATCGTCGGCCGCCAGGCCCGCGGCAAGCCCTCGTTCGACATGCGATGCCCATTCGTAGGTGTTGCGCATGTGCATGGCGGTTCGCAGAATAACGACTTCGG
>TARA_R110002049_G_scaffold97098_3_pt1 | contig 12005 bp, 11 predicted proteins | sample TARA_R110002049 | Tara Oceans TARA_R110002049 (sample SAMEA4396941) | marine metagenome | biome: Polar Biome; feature: [SRF] surface water layer (ENVO:00010504); material: water (ENVO:00002006), including particulate matter (ENVO:01000060) such as... | depth 5 m
AAGAGCTTCAAGAGTTTTTGACTTTTGAAGCTTTTTTTATTTGCACGCAATTTGCACGCATTTTTTGGCTTTTTATGGTCTTATTTGGATTGATTTAATGGCCTTACCAAACAAGAGAATTTTTAGGTTGGTAAAATGAACCTACACTGTAAGCTTAAACATACAGTTTGCCATCTGCGGTTATAATTTCTTGTTGGCAATCGTAGGTGTTCTAATAGGCTTTTTCTAATTCGGGCTCCCCATTCTCTTTTGCAATGTCAATTAATTTTAGCATCATTGATTGCGTTATGGCCTTTCTTTTAGAGCATCTGTATTGCTGAGCTCTGTCCCGTCTCCGCTTACAATAGCATTATTTTGTCCCGCTTTGTTTGTCCCGTTTTCTGCTAATGTTTAGATGGTAGAACTGGCAATTAAAAGTATGATGGTATCAGTAGTTCGAGTATATTTTTTTGAATAGAATTACCATAAAAACAATAAGTAAAATTCCAAATACCCAGTAGATTATATTGAAAGACAATTTTAATTCTATTGGAGCTACATCCCCAATTAATACTAATCCGGCCCAATATTTCGGATGCATTGCTCTACCTTCTGCTTTTACAAGGTAGTCCAGTTTAGCTTGCTGTAAAGCTTTATCTTTAGACCATCCCTTTTTGATGTTTTTATAGAAAAGTTCCACAATTTTTGCACTGGATTGTTCGTCAATTTTCCATAAACTTGTTAAAATACTTCCACTCCCAGCATAATTAAAGGCATGGGCCAAAGATATCATTCCTTCCCCGGCCTGATAGGTTGGTTTTCCTGTTTCGCAAGCTGTTAATATGGCTAAATTTGAAGATAAATTTGTATTGTAAATTTCGTAGGCATATAAGTAATTATGATTGTTATTTTTAGAGTCTAAGGATTTTGCAAAAACCAACCTCGATAATTCTGGTGATACATTATTAGATTCTGCATGGGTACCGATATGAATAATTTTATGCTCTTTAGCTTCGTTTGTGAAAATTTGTTTAGAAGCTTTTTCATTTAAAAAAGATGAACCACTAAATAGTTGTGTTGCATATTGAGCTAAATCCCTTGAGAAAGGTTGTTGTAAAAGCGTTAGGTATGTTTTGTCTAAGGACAAAGAATCTTTAATTGAAATTTTGTAATCAGACTTCATTTTGTCATTGAACTCAGGAACAAAAGCCACGAAATTATCATTATAACCTATTTGTTTGCTATCATTATCAATTAAAAATAAGCTATAGTTATATGAAATAGTGTTTTTTCGCAAAAGACTATTAGTAGCTAGTTCTTTATTGGATTTTACTACTTTATCCGTAAGCATTTCAAAGTTTAAATTAAACAAATCACGATCTGGGATAATAACAACGTGATCTGTTTTAATTTCATTTTCAAAAGGTTGCCAGAGTTTTAGATAGAGGTTATTTAAAATGTTAAAATTATTTTCAAAGAAATTTTTATCATCTAACAACTTTAATATTTGTTCTTTAACTTCTGCTTGATCTATTTTAAAAAGTCTTGTATCGTTTTTAGATATTAATATAGCATATAATTGGTCAGTTGTATAAATATATCTAACAACAGTAGTCTCATTAGGCAGTTTTTGTTCTATATCCTTTAATGATTTGGTAATAGTGGCGAATCGCATTTTATAATACTTAGGATAGTTTTTTTCTAACCGTTTTAAATAAGAATTCCATTGCGTGTTAGCTATAATAAAACCATCGATATTATCCGTTGCGGTTAAAGCGTTTTTTAAGGATTTTTTTATTTTTTTTTCTTCTTCAAATACTTCGGTCGGCAAATCGGAATAGGCCATGGATGTTTTAGAATCCAATCTGGCTCTTATGCGATTATATATAATAGATTCATGTAAACTTAAAAATTCATTAACGTAGGTTTTGTCTTTTGTAGCATTGTATAATTCCAAAGCTAATTGTTTTGCGAATTCAAAAATTTTAGCATTTTTTTCAATTAAAAAAGCTACGTTGTTATCATCGCCAATGAATGTTTTTTGTGATCCTAAAATGCTGATTGCTTCTTTAAGTTCCTTAAATTCTTTTTTTAAGAATGAAACGTCTTTTTGGTTTTGTAGTTTATATGCCGATTGTGATCTTAATAAAATGGTTTGGGGTTTGTATAAAATAATATTTATTGAATCTGATGAATTGGTTTGAGTAGGCAAGCTTTTTTTTAATAATTTTTCAGTGGAAAAGGCTTTCTCCAATGCGGCCGTATAATCCCCTAATTCGTAATAAATTTCTCCAAGATTTAAGCTTTGCTGAATTTCAAATGATGTTGTAGAACCTTGATTTTTTAATACATAATCATAAGCTTTTTTAGAGATAGTCAATGCCCTTTCTTTTTGCTGGTTCGCCGCATAAAAATGAGAAGCATTTATGATGAAGTCTAAATATAATTCATCATAAGCACCATCTAAGGCATTCTCATAAAGACGTTCAGCTTCATTATAATAGTATGTTGCCGTATCAATTTTACCTAGTTCATCACTTAAAATGGCTTTATAATAATGTGCATCAGCAGACCAATAATTGTTTCCGATATCTATTTTTTTTATGTGTGCAATACCCGAATCTAAATAAAATTCCGAAAGTTTGTAATTTTTTAATGATAGATATATTTGACCTAGTAAAATCTTTGCCTTGTAAAGTTCAGGGTTAGCGGCATCAAAGTGTTTTTGTTTTTCTTTATATGAATATTCAATAAGTTCTTTGGCATTTTCAAAGTCGCCCATATCTTTATAAATACCGGCATAATTTTCAATGGCTTGAAACAAAAACTCTGTGGCACTTTCTTTGAGTGCATCCGAAGCTTCAGCCTCAATAAATTGATTTAGGAAGCTTATGGTTTTTTTCATGTTTTCCAAGGCTTTTTCTACATTCCCTTGGCTTCCATGAATTCCAGCTATATTATTATTGAGTATTGCAGGTCTATAATACGAATTCATTGGAATTGCTTCCATATATTTTAAAATTTTTTCCGCTTTTTGATAGTAGTATAATGCACTGTCAATTTTGGAAACGTACCACATAGAACCGCCGAGCGAGTTATAGATTATGTATAAATTTTTTTTATTGGTTTTTGAATACGACTCGTATTGCTTGAGTGCTTTTCTATGGTGCTTTAATCCTAAAACCAAATCACCTTTCCTATTAGCTAAAGTTCCTAGATTATTTTCAATTAAACCATAATCTTCTGGCGTTGCTCCCTTCCATTTTGCAGTAAGTTCTAAAGCATCTAAATTACTGTCATACGCTTTTTGTGAATTCCCTATGAGTTCATAAAACGACGCTAATTCCAATTTTACTTGTCGTAACACTGTAATGGAATCAGTTAAAGAAAATATCGATTTTACAAACGTATTTACGGCATTTGTGGCGGTTGCAGGATTTTGTAATTCAAGATTAATTTTACCGGTATAATAAATGTAATCTGTTAAAAGAAAATATGATTTTTTTAATTTTAAGTCGTTGATATTTTGATTTAACTCAGCCTGAGCTTCTATCAAATTTTCATCTCTTAATAATTTATCTAAAGTTGTTAGATTTTCTAGATGAGAGTTTTGTGCAAATAAAATGCAATTTAAACTAAAACAAATTAAGAGGTATGGTAGTTTAAATTTAGACATATTACTATTCTAATTTATCTAGTAACTCTTTACCTTTTTCAGAATTATTTAATTTTAAAAAGGTAATTGCAGCCTCTCTATCATTGATTTTTAAATACGCCAGTCCCAAATAAAAATAAGCATCATTATTAAATTGGCCTTCAGTTTTATTTGCTACCTTTCTTAAAAACGGAATGGCTTTTTCGATGTTTTTATCTGCTAAATGGGAAACTCCTATAAAATAGTTGATCGTATCATTATCACGTTCTTCTTCCTGTATTTTTTCCCATTTAGCAATAGCCATTTTATACTCTCCACGTTTGTAGTTTACCATAGCATCAAAAAATTCATAATTTTCTGTTTTGCTCATGGTTGTTGGTAAGCCAGGATCTGCAACGAAATATTTGGCATATAGTTTTTCATTAGAAGGTTTCGCAAAAAACCAATAACTTCCTAAACCTATCACAACAACGGCAGCTACGGCATATTTAATTCGTTGTAATGCTTTACGTCTGGAAGATGTGTTTTTTGAAATTGTTAGCGGAATATCTTTGTGAAATTCATCTAATTGCTCTTTCAATGATTGTGTTTCAATACCAAGAAGTAAGGCTTTAATATCCTCAACTTGCGATTTGAATGTGTCATCACTTTTAAGTTTGTTTTCAAACGCAGTTCGTTCTTCAATCGACATGGAGCTGTTGTAAAAACGTTCTGTTGTTTCTAATAAATCCTGAGTTATGTTGTTTTTGTTTATCACAATTTTAGGCTTTTTGGAGCCATACCATGGCACGTAATTTTTCCATACAACGGTATTTTTTATTTCTAACGGTGCTTTCCTCAATATTTAACTCGCACGCAATTTCTCTTAAATCCTTTTTTTTATAATAAAAACTAGTCAATAATTGTTTACATGGCTGACCTAAGTTTTTAAAGGCATTCGTGGTTGTTTTTAATTTTTCAATTGATGCGTCTTCATCATTTATATCATCACTTATATTAATAAATGCCAACTCATTAAAAGTGGATTTTGTTTTTTTAAACCGAGAGGATTTTATAATATCCATCCATTTGTTTTTTGCTATAGTATATAAATAGCCTTGAATAGCAGAATCATTTAACGCAATAAAAGATTTATCCTTTACGTTGTTCCAGACAACTATGAAGGCGTCTTGATAGATGTCTTTAGCGTCTTCTTTAGTACCGCTATTGCTTAAAACTAACGATTCAATTTTTGGATAGTTAGATATATACAGCGCTTTTAAAGCAACCGAATCGTTGTTTTTTATAGCATCAATGAGTTGTGACTGACTGTACGTTTTGATTATTTCCCCCATAAATATAATAGCTAGAGGAAATATACAATTATTTCAATTTAACACATATACTTAACTATTAAATGATCAATAATTCGCCAATCTACTTTTTTACTGTGATCTTTAACTAAAAAGTAACTCTTGATTTTAATAATAAGTCGATTCTACTTAACAAATATTCCTAGTGCTTTCCCAATTTGTTTTCCATCCGTAAGATTCGTTGCAACCCCATTTTTCCAAACTTTAGCCACATCGTAAGTGCCATTGTATTCATAACCTGTTACATATACGTCATCTCCCAATACAAAAACTGAAGTAGCCCTCGCGTCTTTAGAACCATCAGTCAAATTTGTTGCTACACCATTTTTCCAAACCTTAGCGATAAAATTTGAATAATTATTAGCTTCTGAACTTTCAAAACCAACAGCATATACGTCATTATCTTTAACAAAAACAGAAGTTATATAACTGGGTTTAGTGCCGTTTGATAGATTAGTTGATACGCCGTTTTTCCAGATTTTAGCAACTGTTACATGGTTGATAACTTCGTTACCTCCAACATATACATCATTACCTGATACAAAAACAGAACTTGCAGTTGCTTCATTTAAGCCATCTGTAAGTTTTGTAGCCACACCGTTCTTCCAAACCACAGCCATAAAGGTTGATAAATTTAATTGAACGCCCGCTACATACACATCGTTTCCGGATACAAAAACAGAACTTGCAATAGACTGTACCCCATCTGAAAGATCTGTAGCGACGCCATTTTTCCAAACTTTAGCATTAAATCCAATAGATCCTTCTTCTCTACCAGCTACAAACACATCGTTACCTGATACAAAAACAGAATAAGCATTAGCGCCTTTAGAACCATCTGTAAGATTAGTACCTACACCATTTTTCCAAACTTTAGCAATATAATTTGTGGCACTTAGTTCTTCACCAGCTACATATACATCGTTTCCTGAAACATATACAGCTTGTGCTGTAGCAGATTTTTTACCATCCGTAAGGTTGGTAGACTTGCCGTTTTTCCAAAGTTTTGCATAGGTTGGACTTGAAAAATCATTGCTTTTATTTTCATAACCTGCCACATATACAGTAAGTCCTGTAGGATTTTCTTCTTCTTCCTGATTATTATCATCTTTACTGCAAGAGAAAAATGTGGTAATAAAAATTAACAGTAAAAGCAATCCTTTTTTAATTTGTTTTATAATTGAGTTACTCATTTTTATAATTATTAATGGTTTTTAAAACATCGATTTAAATGGGTGATTTGATTATGACTTCAACTTTTCAATTGTGTTTTACAATTGAAAAGTTGAAGTTGAGATAATTTAGATGCTAATTGAAAAAATAGCCGATAGATAATTGAAAAACAGAATTTTTATATTTAAAATCGTCGTCGTCGTTTTTCGGTGTATCCGATAAGCCCATAATATATCGCACTCCTACGTTCATGCCATTGTTCAACAAATAACTTGCCCCAAGAGCAAATCCTAAATCAAAAGATTTAAAATTTTCCTTAATATCCCTTGAACTTGCTTGTATTGTTTGGGCATTGGTATTTGCACTACTTTTAGCTGAAGCTTCTATAGTTCCTCCACCATTATCATCAAAAGTATCTTTCGCTTTTGCGGATAATAAATATCCAAATTGTGGTCCAGCTTCCAAACTAAAATTTTCGGTTACAGCATATTTTGCTATAACAGGAAGTGCAAGATAGTTTAAGGATAGTGTGCCGTCAGAAAACTTGGCACCTTGGGCAGAATAAAGTAATTCAGGTTGAACGGCAAAGGTTTCTGAAATTTTAATTTCTGCCATTCCACCTAAGTGAAAAGCAACTTTCATAGAATTATCTTCTACGTCTCCACTCATGTTTGCTAAATTTAAACCCGCTTTTGCACCAAATTTAATGTCTTGGGCTGTCATTAATTGGCCAAAGCCTAAAATGATTACGATTGCGATACTTAATTTTTTCATTTTTTTCATTTTTAATTGGTTATTGATTTGTTTTTATAACCATCGAATTAGTTGTAAAATGTCATCATTTTTATGCATGTTTTTTTAAAATATAAAACATGCACCATCCAAACTAGGTTTTGTTATTGTTGAATAAGCACATGTTTTTTTGACTAACTCAAATAATATTTTTATGTTGACTGGTTTTATTGTTTAGTTCCAGTCCAACTGCCATCTATTCCTAAACTATTATTTGCCCAAGTTCCAGAGCCGCTGGTTTCAGTCATTTGTCCTTTAAAATCTGCGCCGTTTGAAGCAGATCCAGCCGTTGCGATGAATTTGCCACTAGAGGAAATGCTTCCATTTAGTTGAAGCGAAGCATTATAAACAGTTGAGCTTGTGGTTCCGGTAATTTTGCCATTTGAATCAATATTGGCTGTCCAAGTTCCATTGTCCTGGGTTCCTGTGAAAGTTCCTGTCCAGGTTCCTTGATATTCAGAGTCTTGATCATCATTCTTCGAGCAGGATAATGTTATAAGTCCTAAAATAATGGTAATAAGTAAAATTTGTTTTTTCATGTTTTTGGTTTTTAATTAATTTTTACATTGATGTGATTTCTGAAATTTTCTAGTTTTCTTTTTTAGATTTTTAAAGCACTGTTAATCTACTTTTTTCATTTCCTTCCATCTTTGATCTTGAAAGACTGACGAAGGGTCAAAATTGGGATTATCGCTCATTATAAAGCTGCTGCCATCGCTTCTGCTCCATGCATGATTATAGCCAGAAACCATTTCCACTTTCCCTGTTTCATCCTGATAGTTTTCCACTTCGCGAATGGTTTTTATAAAGTTGGTATGAATACGATCTTGGGATTGTTGAGAGGCTTCCCAACTACGCATATTGGCATCCATAGTATTTAAATTGGCATTTCCCTTTGCAATGGCTCTATCGCCCATCTGTTTTGTTTGTTCATCCATCATTCTTATTTTTCCAATGTGTACCGTATTACTCTGTTGTCTTACATTAAGCCAGAAATTATCTACCGTGTTTTTCCATGCAGGATTGGTTCTTACACTACCCATAATAACACTAAGCATACTTGCAGCCTTTTCGTATTGGCCTGCAGGGTGCATAAATACCACGCGGTTTGATGCTACACTTGTATAACTGTTATTGTAGGTGCCATTGTAAACATTAGGAATAACCGTTTCCATAATAATAACACCGCATAATACAATGGCTTCAGAGCCATTATTCCACTTTATTTTAGCATTAATACCACTAGGATAAAAATTTACCTGACTTGCTCCATAGCGTATCATTTCCTGCCTTATTTTCTCCCCACTTTCTTTTAAGGATTCTACCCCATGAGTGCTTTCTTCTATGTTTAATATTTTTGGGTTGCCTAATTCATTGGGTGCAAAAAGATTCTTAAAATAGGCATCGGCATTCATGGGTTCGCCAAAAGAACAGTATTGCGGATATTGTTTTTGTTGATTAAAATGCGCTACCTGAGGGTCGTTTGTAAAACTCCACATATAGTTAGGCATCATTTCAAAGCTATATTTTCCATCGGGGGATGTTGCTTTCATACCCTGATTATTTCCTGCACAAGTACTACCAGGGGGATTCCATAGAATACCACCATCAAATGTCCAGTTTCGAGGAATTAATAGACTGAATGCTTCTACTGGCTGTTGAAATCCTACTTTATCCAATATTCTAGCCCTAACAAATTCAGTGTAATCTTTACCAGCAATATATTTTGTGGATGCTATATTCGATTTATTAGAATTATCAGAAGAGTTATTACTACCATTCGATTTTGTTTGGCTATTGCAGCCAGTTACGAGGAGCAAATTGCTTATGCTAATAACTAGAATAATTAAATTTTTATATTTCATATTGAAGTATTTTAGTAGATATGCTTAAACTGTATATACATCGCTGTTTTTAAAATATGTCATCACTATTAGGGGAATTTGTTTAAAATTAAATTCATAATTTAGATTAAGTGCGTGATAGTCTTGGGTCGTCATAATAATCATGGACTGTAGTTGGTTCATCCTTAAATATTTCACCAAGAGGTACACGTTCTTCCACTTTTTCGCCAACCACATCTTCCGTGTAAATATTAAGAAAGAGTACGCTAGTTTCAGTAAATTCAAATTTGCATGTTTCACCGTCAGCTTGCATATCATCGAGTTCTTGTGCATTTGGAGAATTGACAGCACTGTACTCTAGTTTTTTAGATCCATAGTTAATTTGGTGATAGACATTGCCATCATAAATGCTAATAGATATTCTAGAATCACCAAGATTACTGTTAACTAAGGTTATTTTGGTTCCATCAGGAAAAATTAAAGAACGCCTGTTACTTGAAAAATCCTTAATATGTTTGCCGTTAAGATTCTCCTGCGTTATACCCCAAAATTCAATTTTTAAATGAGCATAGTCTTTATGGGTAATGGTAAGTAATTGTTGGTCCATTACTATTTTACCACCACTGCAAGTTTCATAAGTAAATATTTCTTTGCTTAAATCTATAGAGCTAAAATTGCCTGTAGGACTCATAGATTCACAGGTTCCCAATTTAGGAACGTCTTCATCTTGATTGTCATCATCTTTTTTAGAACATGAAGAAAGTAGCAATAGAATAACAAGAACTTTTATACTGGTATGTTTAAAATATTTCATAAGATTATTTTTTAATTAGGTGTTGATTAGAAGTGAAAATAGATTAAGTGCGTGATAGTCTTGGATCATCATAATAATCATTGATTCTGGTTGGGTCGCTATTAAATATTTCACCAAGAGGTACACGCTCATCAACTTTTTGCCCAACCACATCTTCTTTATAAATATTATAAAACAGTAAGCCTGTTTCGGTTATTTCAAAAGTGCCTGTTTCACCATCGACTTCATTATCATCCAGTTTTTGGGCATATAATGAATTGACGGAGCTATATTCCAATGTCATACAATTAAAGTTAATATGATGGTATTCATTGCCATCGTGAATGCTTACCGATACAAGCTGCTCATTTAAACCAGCGGAAACCATGGTTATTTTCGCTCCGTCTGGAAAAATAATGGAGCGTATGTCCCCTAAACGATCTTTAATGTGTTTGCCATTAAGATTCTCATGGTTGGCTGAGTTTAAAGTTTCTCCGTTAACAACTAAACTACCCCATAAATCAATTTTGAAATTTTGATAATCCGCATGTGTGATAGTGATTATAGTATTTTTTTGATCCATCACTATTTTACCTCCGCCACTGGTTAAATATGTAATGGTGTTTTCTGTTGTTGATTGGCTTAAGTTGCCAGTAAAAATTACGGGTTCGCAGGTTCCGAATTCAGGGAGCTCTTCATCGAGTACATCATCCTCTTTTTTACATGCTGACAGAAGAACAAAGAGGATAAATGTTATTTTTAGAAATATAAAAAATCGGGTATTCTTAATAAAGTGTTTAAAAGACTTCATGTTGAAATTATTTATGGGTTTTGAAGTACATCGAGACAATTAAAAAATGTCATCATCAAATCGGAACAATTTATTTTTCCAATCCTGAACTAACAGGCCTGGATTATTTTTTTTCATGAAAGTTGTCTCGATTTACAGATTCTATCCGGACCTGAAGAATTAATTGTTTACGAATTCAAAAACTCAATGGAAAAATTAGAAATTATACCAAGAACAAACTTTCATTCCCTATGGAAGATGCGGTGATGAAATCCGTATATTTGGCAACAAGGGAGGCGACCAAGAAATGGTCAATGTCCATGGCATTATTTTAAATCAGTTCCTTACGATCCCTGCCCGTCTGGTCAGGCGGATATGAAAAAATGGTCAGACTTTAAATAAAAGTCAAACCCTAGTTATTTTTACTTACACAGTTTTCGGGATAGTGTCTTAAATGAGATAGTCTTTATCTGATTTTCCCTCTATGTATAAACTTAAAATTTCTCTTAGCTCATCGGTAATTCGGACAGAGAGCTGATCCCCAGTTTTGCTCCTGTCGCAGAAAATCCGGTCATGTTTATATCCTTGATCTGAAGTTTTACAAGATCTACAAAATTCATTCCCTTACTGTTGAACATGATAAGGGCATAAATCTTGGAATGCCAGATTTGAGATCCTTTTTTATAATTTAGATCCCTAATTTTTATGAAATTCCTTTTTACAATTGCCTTTTTTTGGTACGTCGGGTAGTAGGTATTTTAAAGTGTTCGAAAGGATTTTTTTTGATCACAAATTGATCTTCCTTGATAGCACAATTATAAATGGCTCTATTGGTACGTATGTAGGAGCTAATAGCATTATTTGAGTTGCCTTTTAATTCATGTTGAATCTGGAAATCTTTTAATAATGTGACATTGATTTCATCCAACCTTAAACTTTTATTGATACTTAGCTTGTGGAAAGCTATAATGCTATTGTTGTACCATTCTGCGGTACTTGGTTTATTGGACTTTAATTTTCTGTTGATAAGCACTTTTTCCCATTCAGATAAAGTGAGTCCATTATCGACTTCCTGCCTTATTATGGTGTCTACGGTTTTGTCCCATGCTTTTTTGATATATTCCACTAGGATATCGGAATCTATCGAGTTAATACTTTCCCCAAGTCCAATAATAAGCTTTCGGGCGATATGCAGCTAGTCATAAATACTTTCATTGAACTTATCACAGTCAATATGTTCGTTGCTAATTGCAGATTTTTTTAATTTCATTGATTTATCATCCCATCCCTCTGGTGAAGTCCTATATGGTACGCGAATAATTCTTGTTTTACGATGAAATAAACGAATGGCTATAGGGAAAAGTCCAGTACTTGCCCTTTTTGCCGATTTTCTTGTGTCCAAAATCAATCTCACCTCAGCCATTTTTCTCGCACTTTACTTAAAGTTAACAAAAAATAAGGCTCACTTTAAGCTCACTTTTTCTTCGTATCATATGATGGTTAATAATATGAAATTACATTTAAATTACTGAAAATCAATAAATTACGATGTTTACTATGTTAAAACGTAGATGATTTTTAAGCCTGGCAGGCAAGAGGTCACCGGTTCGACTCCGGTATTCTCCAC
>TARA_R110002049_G_scaffold308929_1_pt1 | contig 11999 bp, 6 predicted proteins | sample TARA_R110002049 | Tara Oceans TARA_R110002049 (sample SAMEA4396941) | marine metagenome | biome: Polar Biome; feature: [SRF] surface water layer (ENVO:00010504); material: water (ENVO:00002006), including particulate matter (ENVO:01000060) such as... | depth 5 m
GAGTGCACTAGGGGTGTATTTTTAAAAAATGGACGTTTTTGGGAGCAAACTCGGAGGAAACTAGGAGGGAAGTAGGAGAAAAAATTATTGAGGATCCTATTTATTTTTTTTGAAACTTTGATTTGGACGAAGATTAAACCCTATTTAATGAGGTGCAAAAATTCTTCAACACCCAGTTTTATCATTTTTATATAGGAGAAGTTTTAGAAAAAATGGTATACAAAATATTTTATTATAATCCCTAGACTTGTCCTCAAATTGCCAAATGGATAAAATGCAGCAAACATATATATAGACCAGTAAAGCCTTATACAATAAAAAAAGAGACAAACTTGTAAAAATTTGTCTCTTTTTATTAACTAAAATTTCTCAATACTTAAATAACGCTAGAAAAGTAAAGCACAATTATATCAATTTACTCTTCTGCATTTAATACTTCCATAATTTCTCTAAAACTATGCAGGCCTGCTTCTATATTTTCAATTATTTCATTCGCTAAAATGTCTGGGTCAGGTAGATTATCTAAATCAGTTAAACTTTTGTCTTTCAGCCAGAAAATATCTAAACTTGTTTTATCTCTCGCAATGATTTCATCATAACTGTATTTTCTCCATCTACCATCTTCATTTTCCTCACTCCAGGTTTCTTTTCGTTTGTTAATGTTTTTTCCATTATACAATTCAATAAACTCTTTCAAGTGTTCTTGACGCATTGGACTCTTTTTTGGGGTGTGATGAATATTTGTTCTATAATCATAAAACCAAATATCTTTCGTCCAAGCTTCTTTACTAGCTGGCTTGTTTTTAAAAAATAATACATTTGCTTTCACTCCTTGAGCATAAAATATACCTGTTGGTAATCTCAAAATTGTGTGTAAATCGGCTGTTAACATTAATTGCTTTCTAACCTCTTCACCAGCACCACCTTCAAATAAAATATTATCGGGAAGCACAACTGCTGCTTCTCCATTTATTTTTAATTGAGTTTTTATATGTTGTAAAAAATTTAATTGCTTGTTGGAAGTAGTTTCCCAAAAATCTTGACGATTATAACTTAAATCTTCTTTTACAATCTCTCCTTTTTCGTTGGTAAAAGTCATGCTGCTTTTTTTACCGAAAGGTGGATTTGCTAATACATAATCATAGCGTTCTCCATCATCTGCAATCAATGCATCATTAGGGTTTATAAACGATTCTCCGTCTATTTCTCCAATGTTGTGCAAATACATATTCATTAAACACAATCTGCGTGTACCTGCAACTATCTCATTACCAAAAAAGGTTTTGTTCTTTAAAAATTCCTTTTCTTCTCTATCTAGTTTATTATTATCTACAATCCAATCATAAGCTGCCAAAAAGAAACCGCCTGTACCACAAGCTGGATCTATAATAGATTTCATTGGTTTTGGTTGCACACAAGCTACAATTGTTTTTATCAAGGCTCTTGGAGTAAAATATTGTCCAGCACCACTTTTTGTGTCTTCTGCGTTTTTCTCTAAAAGGCCTTCGTAGATTTTACCTTTTATATCAGCACCCATCATTGACCAATCTTCTTTGTCTATTAGACTGATGACTTTAGATAGTTTGGCAGGGTCTTGAATTTTATTTTGACTCTTTGTGAAAATTTGCCCAAGTGTTCCTTTTTCTGTGGAAAGTGTACGCAACAATTGACTGTAAAAAGATTCTAATTCTGCACCTCTTTTACCTGAAAGTGTTTCCCAATTACAAGTTTCGCTATCTGCTATTTCGTTGCCTTCAACATCTTTTAACTTCGGAAAAACCAATCCTTTGTTATAAGGTGGTTTATTAAGCTCATCTGCCATTTTTAAAAATAACAAATAGGTTATTTGTTCTAAATAATCTCCATAACCTACACCATCATCACGAAGTACGTTGGCAAGGTTCCATATTTTTGATATTATTGTTGAGTCTGTCATCAAGTTATTCATTATTTATTAATTTTAACATTAAATTTATTCCTTTCTTCATTTTATTAGATTCCACTCCCTCTTGAAGAAATTTAAAAACATCCTCTTTAAAGTCAAAATTAATAGAAGCAACATCTTCTCTCCTTACTTTATCAAACTTTATTGATAAATAATCAAGTTGTATCAATGATTTTTCAATTATTCCGGTAGGTAAATGACGCTTGTATTTTGTGTGATAATGAGCATGTATAATTGATTTATTATCTTTATTATGCAAAACACCATTGGAATAAAAAATTCTGAAATATTTTGATAAAGCATGAGAAATGTTTGCTCTTAAAGATGCTGCACCCTGTGATTTTTCTTGAAAATAGTTTTCAAAAGTTGTGTCATAACTAGAATTAATAAAATTAGATACAATAATACTTCTAGAGTGTGACCTTGAAAAATCTGACATGTTAAAAAATGCTGAATCTTGAAAAATTGTATTTTCATTAAATTTACATTCCCAAAAAGAGTCATAAGAATCAAAATAACAATTTATAAATTTTAAATCTGAAAAATCAAACTTAATATTACCTTCTAAAATACCAAAATTAACTAAAGAAAAATTATTAATTCTTCTTTTTGTACCAAACATGGCAATAAGTAAATTTGTATTTGTATTTGTTTGATTATTAAGGTGGTTTTGATTTATCATTAAAGCAAGAGCAAAAAGCGAAGACTTAATTTGATGTTTAATTTTTATAGGTTCTTTATAATCTTTAAAATCAAAGGAATCAACTGACTCAATTAAATCTGAAATTTTTAAAACATTTTCTTCACCCCAATGTGATTCCCTTCTTTTTGATACTTCATAAAATAAACTAGAACCAAATTTACCTTCATGTAATAAAATATCTATAATTTGTTTACTTATTTTCTCTTCACTTTCTATTGAAATAAACTCGGATAGATACAGTGTTTTAAAAAACAAATCAAAGAAATCATATTTAAACCCAATTTGATTATCGCTTACGCTAATTAAAGGGTGAGATTTTAAGGATTCAATTTTTTTATCATCAATGTCAAACTTTAATCCTGTTTGTTTTAACCTATGTATTTCATTCTTTTTTATTGATCCCTGATAAAAAACAGCTAAATGAATCATAAACTCTATTTGATTGATAGCGTCAATACCTATTTTAATTTTTTCACGTTTTAATAAGCTATATACAACAAAATCAATTTGATTTTTCGGGTTTAAATAACTTATATCTATTTCATCATTTTTATCTAATAAGTCATTGTCAGAATCGATAATTTCCCCTACAATATCTACAACAAATGGTAAAAATTTTTTATTCTCGTTTTCTTCAATATCTAGTTCTTTCAATAATTGTAAAGATTTTTTTATCTTTTTTGAATCATCAAATTTTTTATAATAAAATTCTTTAGCATGATTTAAGCTAAAAGGCTCTATTTCAAAATGGTTGATGCTATTTTCTTTTGAAATTTGTTCTTTCCAAAAATATGTTCTACAAGTTAAAAGAACTTTACCTACACCAATTTGTTTTACAAAATCATTACTTACACTTTTTATAAAATATTCTACATCAAAGTCAGGTATTCTAGAAAAAACCTCATCAAGGCCGTCAATTATTAAAAGCAAATTCCCATTATCTATAGTAACCCTAAATAAATCTCGGCTTATTTTAGAATTAGTGTCCATTGCTGAATAAAAATCATATAAATCAATTTTTCTAATTTCAGAAAGTCTTGTTAAATTATCAATTACTCTAGGGTTAGAAGCTTCAATAAAAATTATCTTTGCATTTGTATTTATATTATAATACCTATCGGCAATTTCTCTCGCCAAAGTGGTTTTACCAATACCACCACCTCCAGTAATAATTAATATGGGATCAAATTCAGATAATATCCAGTTTTCAATCTGGTCAAAATCAGATAGTTCGCCTTCAATAGCTTTAAGTTCTGGCTGTATAAAGTTTTTAGTAGAACTGAATTTTGTATTCGAGTTTTGTTCAATTAATCCTTTTGTACAATATTCATTTATAAATTCATCTAAATAAAATGCTTTTTTCGCCTTAAAGGCTTTACGTGCGTTAATTAACCTATCATCTAATCGAATTTGATTCCTTTCTTTTGGTAAGAAAAGTAAAATACTATCTTTCCTTGACTTTAAACTTGGATTCTCTACATAAAACTGTAATGCCGCTGATTTAATAACACTTCCTTTTGATACAAATAAATAGTTTGTAGTTACCCCCATCAAACTATCTGTTGCAGGTAATAAGTTATAGCCTATTTTCTTTTTTGAATTTTTAGAAGAAATTACATCACCAAATTCTGATTTACTATCATATAATTTTATTATTGTTTCAAAATCAGTATAATCTTGTATTTCAATTACCTTGTTAACTTTATGTAATTCATTACTTGCAATATTTATTATAGAATTTAAATTTTGACTATTACCCCTGCTAACTTTTGGAGATATCCAATCAAAATTTCTAAATGAAGAATTATAATCTAGTTTAACTAGGATATGTTTTAAATGAGGATTTTTTAATGTCTCTGTCTCTAAAACAGAAAGTTGATTATTTTCAATTTTTTTAACATAATTTTCGGTAGATAAAATTAACGTAGCACTACTTTTACTACTAGAATCATACAGTTTTTGACAATATTTAGATTTTAACCCCTTGTTTCTTATTTCTTTTTCAAGAGCATTAGAAAAATATCGAATTCTTAAATCTCTTTCAAGTAAACCCTTAACTACTGAATATGCTGTTTCTACAATATCATCATCAAAAAGGACAGTAACCGCTGGACTATTTTCGATTAACCTTGTACTTAAATCTCCTAGTTCTTTTTCTAGATTAGTGTTTAGATTATCTAACTCATCTATACCAATCTTATTACTTAAAGTATATAGCTTACCAAAATCAAGAATATGCTTATCAACATCGAAAACAATTCTATCTTGGATAATATTATTTAATTGTTCTTTTTGATCTATTGAAATATTAAACCCTTTTTTATCCTTTAAAATTAAAAAGAACAATGAATCATAGTTCTCCTCAAGAGAATTATCAAAAAATTTTTCCAATGTTGTCTTTACCTTTGCAAAACTACCTGTAGAAGTAACTTGAACAGAGATTTTATTTTCTTTATCATTTAAATCAATGGAAGGCGAGTTTTTAAATGATTCAATATTTTCATTTACAAAATCACCATCAAGAGTAAGATTTAAAAAAGGGATAAAAATATTTTCAGCTAATGAGTTCCAAGAAAATTCATTATTTGCACTTAAGATACTAATTTTAGTACCAAAAACAGCTAATGATTGTGCTATCTTATCTTGTATGAGTAATCTATTCATATTATTTTTTATTTTATAATTTCTCTCCTTTTATTCTCTCCAACAAAACACTAGCAGGCTCATAATCTTTATCTGTCTTACATTTCTCAATTTCTTCTTCATTTAACAATTTACCTTCAAATGCTTTTTTAAGAATGCTTTGGCGTAAAGCTTGGGCTTTTTGTAAACTTGCAGTAATACTTTCTTTTACTTTATCGCAAACTGATAAACGGTTTTCTATTTCTTTTACAATTTGTTCTTGTTCTTGTTTTGAGCAAATGGGAATTTCTAATAATTCTATTCTACTTAATGCAAGTTTTCCTAGCGTAGCAGAAAAAACACTTCCTTTAATTCTTATTTGAGCAATTAAAGAATTTAGCCAGAAAGACAAGTATTTATTAGATAAACTTATTGTTGTAATTATTTTAGCCGCGTTTTCTGTTAAGATTGATAGGTTATGTTCTTTGGGAATAATACCAGCATCTCCAATACAAGCACCTACTATTGTGATATAAATATCTCCTGTATTAACAGTATACCTATAAAGTTCATTATAAGTGTCTTCATAAATATAGGTAAGTTCATTTTTAACTGTACCATCTTTTAGATTTCCAGCCATTATATAAACAAATTCCGTTTTGTTTTCAGCGAATTTATGACCTTTAGGCAACCTTTTCCCACCTTTTACGGAACATATTTCACCAATTTTAACCCATTTAAATTGCTTTGATAAAGCAAATAAGTTTTTTAGTTCTTGGGCATTTAGAGAATCGAATACTTTATTTGGTTTTGATTTGACAGGCTTTTTCCCTATTGTCTTATTTGTTTCCCAAACTCTTACAGCTTTCTTCCAATCAATTAATTGTTGTTCATAATGTTTTTTACGTTCTTCTTTTATCTGTTCTAATAATTCATCAGCAGAAGGCAAGTTGGTTTGTTTTTCTCGCCATTCTTTCGTGAGTTCTCCTTCAAAAGCCTTTTTTAAAACCGCTTGTTTATAAATAACCAATTGGTCTTGTGCTTTTTTTAGGTCAGCAATACCACTATCTAGACTGCTAAATAATTCTTCTATTTTTTTTACAATTGCTTTTTGTTCGACTAGTGGTGGTAAAAGAAATTCCTTTTTTGCAAAAACAGAAATCCAATATCGTTTATGTGTATCGCTTCTTACTTGGTTTACTTGCATTACAAAATATGTAAAAGGCATATTAACCAATTTACTTGTTGGTACAAGTATTTTCATTGCAGATGATTTTACTTTAAATTTGAAATTTACGTACTGCGTAGCAGTTGTAAAATCATCAAAAATTATGGTTGGTAAATTTTCAAAAATACCATCTGTTTCGTTTGTGTAACCTTTAATGAAAGTTTTACCAGCAGTTAGAACTGGCATTTCATAACTATCATTGTAATTAGTGCTTTTTACTATGTATTTTGTAGGTTGTTCGTAATCTAATAAATCTTCGAAGCAACATTCTATCCAATCTTCTCTCATTATGCTGCAAGTACTTCGTTAATTTCGTTAATAATGTCATTCATTTTGTTGCCAAATAACTGGTGCATTTTTCCTTTTCCGCCTTTGGCATCAAAAGGTGTGTAATCTAAATCGTCTATTTCTATATGGTAACTGCTCACTACGTGGTCTTTTATCATTCGTAACCAGTCTAATTGTTCTTGCGAAAAGCGGTTGTGTTGTCCTGTGTGTTGTTTAAAAATCCATTGATTAAAGTTAGCTTCAATAGTTTTATCATACGGTTTTAATTCGGTGTCAATTCCACAAGCTCTTCTGATTAAAGATACCAAAGCGGTTAATTCGTCTTTAGGTTGTTTGCTTTTTACGTCTTCTAAAGTAGAATAAGCATCCCAAACAGATTCTGGTGCTAATAATGGTTTTTCTAATTGTAGTTTTTCCATTACGTCTTTTATCATTTTAAACGTAATGTCTCTACGATTAAAAGGTTGATGGTAAAAAATACTTAACGCTTTAATTTCGTCTTTGTTTATTTCTAAATATTCTGTAAAGTCTTTTATAATTTCAGTTGCGTAATCTACAGATGTGGTATCCCATTCGCTTTTTGTAATGGTATCTATATTATGGCTATCTATAATTTGTTCGTGTTGTTTGCGTACATTATCTAAATAACCATTTAATTCTCCGTTAAATGTTTTACTAGCTTCTAAAATCAATTGCTCTTGCGCATTCTTTTTGGCTTCCTCTAATAAAGCAGGTGTTTGGTCTTGTTTCGGTATTTTGTCAATCTCTAGTTGTGCTTTGGTTTCAATTTCGTCTTGGTCGAATGCGGTAATTAATTCTTTGGTAATTTGTTTTAAGTTTTTTCCGCCAGAAAAGGCTAACAGCCTGTCTTTTTCTTTTTCTGTAATTTGTTTTTCTAAACGAATTAAACGGTTTGCTAATGATAAAAACAAATCTTCGTCTGCAACACCCATGGTTACTGCACCCAATAAATCTTTCATTGCCACAGAAGGTTTACGCTCTAAAGGTCTGCTATCTGTCTTTTTAGATTTAGTAGCACCAACAGCATCTACAATAACAAAATGCGTTTTGCTTTTGGCTGTTTTAGATACCAATTGTAAGGTGTCTTTATTAATTGTTCGTGTACCACGACCTTTCATTTGCTCAAAATAGTTGACGCTTCTAACATCTCGCATAAACAACAAAACTTCTAAAGGTTTTACATCTGTTCCAGTCGCAATCATATCTACGGTAACTGCAATACGTGGATAATAAGAGTTTCTAAAACGGTTTAATATCGATTTTGGATCTTCTCCTTTTTCAACGACTTTACCATTTTTATCTTTTTTGTCTTGTTTTACTTTGTAAGTTACCTTTTTACAAAAGTCGTTGCCTTCGTCTAATTCTTCACGAATTATTTTAATAATATCGTCTGCATGACTATCTGTTTTTGCAAACACTAATGTTTTGGGAACTTCGTATTCTTCATTTTCGTCAATTCTTTTTGGGAAAATAGTTGTTTTTAAAGCTCTCTTATATTCTCGAATTATGTTCCTAATTTGACTAGGATTGACAACTTTTTTATCTAAATCGTTGCGTTTGTAATCAGTATCTTCATCTTCTTGTTGCCAACGTTTTTTACGTGTTAGTTTATCGCGTCTATCTACAAACCAACCAGATTCTATCATAGCACCATTTTGAGAAATGTCAGTTTCGATATTATACACATCATAAGGTACGTTTACACCATCTGTTACAGATTCTTCATATGTGTATTGACTAACTACGTTTTCATTAAAAAAACCAAAGGTTCTTTTGTCTGGTGTTGCTGTTAAACCAATTAGGAAAGCATCAAAATAATCTAATACTTGTTTCCATAAATTATAAATAGAACGATGCGCTTCATCTATTACGATAAAATCAAATTGTTCAATCGGTACTTTTGGTGTGTATTCTACAGGAATTGCTTTCTTTTCGGAAACCTTTTTTTTAAGCCATGAGTTTTCATTCGGATTTTCTTCTTCCGCACTTTCGTCTAATTCTTCGCCTCTTAAAATAGAGTAGAGGCGTTGTATGGTAGAAATACAAACGTGACTATCGCTAGCAATATAACTTGATGATAAACGCTGTACGTTATATAGTTCTGTAAATTTTCGATTGTCATCATTTGGCTGAAAAGTCATAAACTCTTGTTCTGCTTGTTCACCAAGGTTTTTAGTATCCACCAAAAATAAAATACGTTTTGCTTTTGCATGTTTTAACAAACGATAGGTAAAAGTGGCTGCTGTAAACGTTTTTCCAGCACCAGTTGCCATTTGAATTAAGGCTTTCGGTCTGTTCTTTTTGAAGGAATGTTCCAAATTATTAATGGCTACAATTTGAGCAGGACGCAATCCTGTTTCATCTAAAGCAGGAATTGACAATAATCTTTCTCGGAGGCTTTTTCCCTTTTTTAGCCATTCCGCAATTGTTTCTGGTTTGTGAAACCAAAACACGTTTCTACCTCTTGGTTTGGGGTCTCGATAATCTGTAAAACGAGTTATTGTTCCTGTGCTTTCAAAAACAAAAGGCAAAGGGTCGTTATTTAAGTATTTTAGTTTTGCATTGGCGTAGTTTGAGGATTGTTCCTCAACAACCGTAAGTCTGTGTCCTTCGTCTTCGCGTTTCGCTTCTATAATTCCGACTGGCTTTCGGTCTACAAACAGCACATAATCGGCAGGACCGACATCAGTTTGGTATTCACGTACTGCAATTCCTTTTCTAGCAGATAAATCAACTTTCTTTTTTGACTGGACTAACCATCCAGCTTCTCGTAGCATTTCGTCAATTTTATCACGTGCTATTTGTTCTGGGTTTTGGTTGGGTTTGGTTGTCATTAATCTTTAATTCTTTTTCAAAGAACCAAAGTATCATTTTTTAAGATGGTAATAAAATTAAAGTGAATAAATGTGTAATAAGAAGCCTTCTTTTTTTTGAAAAACAACTATTTATAAGAAATATTTAATTCTTACATATATTTAAAATAGGACAGTAGTTCACTTTTCTTTATAAGATGAAAATATGTTAGCACTTTTGGAATCATTGCATAAAAAATATAGTGCCTGTAAAATTCGTGATTTCAAACTTTATTATTAAAGTTATAAGTAACTCGCAATGACGGATAATTGGGGAATTTCAAATAATGTAGCTATTATGAAAGATCGTAATCCTTAGAAGTTATTATATTATTTTAGTAAACCATTTAAAATAAAGGATGTAAGATTTTATATGATGTGTAAATTAATCTTTCTTTAACGAGTTTGCCTTTCGACAAGTTCAATGTGACCTTCTGAGTTTTTATTGAGATTTGATATGATGTAGATTACAACGTGAACTTAAAATAACTTACAAATTAACCTTCCTTTAACGAGTTTGCATTTCGACAAAATTAGGTGTTGGCATTGGTTTTTATCATCTCTTCTTAGCCATATCCATGGATTTCTTGTGTCTGGAAAAAATCTAAAGTGTTGATTATCTATAAAATACCTATTTGTAGGTAGTTTCAAGACTTTATAAATTAATAGTTTTACAAGACACAAACTTATTAATAGAACTTTTAAAAAAAATATTATGACAAAATGGACAGCAAAAAAAGCAGCCCACGTGGACACCTGGTTTTCATTATTTAGGCTTGGTCAAATTAGAAAACATTTCAACGCTTCTGGCAAAATTAAAATGTCTGAATTAACCTTTTTTAATCCTACTGTTAGTAATGATAGTTTAAATATAGAAGCTACATTAATTGCAGATACAATTGATAGGGTATTCACTAGTTGGGGAGCTAAACTTGAAAATAACATTTCAAGAAATACTGCAATAAACGAAATGATTAAAATTTTACTTGATGTGGACAAGACTATTTTAGACTTAGCCGAAATAAATGATGAAAATTACTTTTTTATAAACGAAACAAATTAAGTCTATGAAAACCAATTTTATACTTATAGCATTAGTTCTATTCAGTTACAACTTTATAATAGCACAGACTGATAACAGAACAATAACAGAAGATTATGATCTGACTAAAAACGAAATTAATGAAACAATAAATTCCTTATCCAAAGACCCTGAAAATTGGCGTAATCTTTTAGAATTTATTGAAAATTATATAACCAAAAAAGATACTACATATGGTAAATGGTTAAATAATTTAAACCTTGAATTCAAAACATTACAAAATCAAGATTCAACAAAATCTTCTTTAGGAGTTAGTTATGACTTTAAACTAGAGCGTGGAAGTATAACTGAGAAAGCGAATTTAAGAAATGGAAAATCAATTTCATTTGCATCCAAAGGAAATGTTGCATTTAATAAACTAGTTAATCCATATGATTTCCTTAATTCAAAATTATCAGTAAACTTTTTTCACACACTAGGTGGTGTAGATATTAAAAATACTAATAATTCTTTATCTCATTATGCTGATTTAAGAGGTATTTTGTCAACATATAAATCTAGTGATGAAATTCTTAATTCACCCGAATGGTTAGAAATAAATGATAAATTTGTTTTAAAAAATAGTTGGATATTAAAGTATGATTTAAATGCAGGTATTGAATCAAATCAAGATTTTTCAAAAAGCCAAACTACATTTGGGTTAGGGTTAGGTACAGGTTTAAAATCTTGGGATAAAAATAATATTGCTTCTAAACTTAATATAATTGATTATCCTTTTGAGTTAATAAGAAAAATTACAAAATATGATGGAAACATACATACTGGTATCACTATTCCTTCTTTAATGTTTGGCTTCGATTATGTAAATCCTTTAAAAGATATAATTAGAGAAAATCTTGAAGGAGAATTAAAGCCATTTCCAAGAATAAATATAGAAATCGGCTTTAGAACGGTTTTAGCTGAAGTTTCAAATGAAACATTTTATTTCAACAGTTCGTATAAATATTTTAAGGAAATTGGAGCTTCTTCAACTTTAAAAGAAAATAATTATAGTGATTTTTCCTACATTACTGCTTCACTGACAACTTCAACGGGACTATATATTAGTTATTCAAATGGCAAATTACCTTTTGACTTACAAGATGATGCTGTTTATGAACTTGGATTTAAATATAAATTAAAATAATTCAGTTTCTTTTAAAGCAAACAATTACATGCTCGTTTATAGTTTGTTTGATAGCATACATCATTTTAATTCTATGTATTCTATGTCCCTATGTGGTGAAAAAAAGGAACGC
>TARA_R110002049_G_scaffold98195_1_pt1 | contig 11993 bp, 9 predicted proteins | sample TARA_R110002049 | Tara Oceans TARA_R110002049 (sample SAMEA4396941) | marine metagenome | biome: Polar Biome; feature: [SRF] surface water layer (ENVO:00010504); material: water (ENVO:00002006), including particulate matter (ENVO:01000060) such as... | depth 5 m
GGTTCTTGATGATATGGTTCTATGGTCAGGATTGGTTCCTCAACTTCGATTTCTTTGGGGAAAATCTTCGCGACCTGTTCCAGATGCATACCATCAATTTAAGTGTGGCCGTATGGGTAGGTTTTATCGCCCTTTTCGGAATCGCCACGGATGACGGGGTGGTCATGGCTACCTACCTGACCCAGACTTTTGACCGAAATAAACCCGATACCTTGGAGGCGGTTCGAGCTTCGGTCGTTGAAGCAGGGGAAAAACGGATACGCCCTTGCTTGATGACCACTGCAACAACTATTCTAGCATTGTTGCCGGTGCTGACTTCAACGGGAAGGGGAAGCGACATCATGATTCCCATGGCGATACCCTCTTTCGGGGGAATGTTGATCGCCCTGATAACCCTCTTGGTCGTTCCGGTATTGTACAGTTGGAAAAGCGAGTGGCAACTTAAAAGACAAAACGCATGAAAAGAATAATAATGATAGTGCTGGGATTGTCAATGGTTACGGCTGTAAATGCCCAAACCTTGGACTCCTATATCCAAGAGGCGGAAAACAACAATCCCGAGGTACAGGCTTTCGAGCTTAGATACAACATTTCCGAAGAAAAAATTGAAGAAGCCGATGCCTTGCCCAATACGGAACTGAGTGCTGGATTTTTCGTTAGTGAACCCGAAACACGGACGGGAGCACAAAAGGCACGATTTTCCGTGAAGCAGATGTTGCCTTGGTTCGGTACGATAACCGCACGTGAGAACTATGCCAGTTCATTGGCCGAAGTGGATTACCTTGATATTGCAATTACGAAACGGAAACTGCGGTTGTCGGTGTCCCAATCCTATTATTCCCTTTTTGCGATCAATGAAAAACAAAAGGTTTTGGATGAAAATATTCAACTTTTAAAAACCTATGAAAGATTGGCATTGACCTCTGTAGAAGTGGGCAAAGCCTCGGCCGTGGATGTACTTCGCCTTCAGATTCGCCAAAATGAACTGGAAGAAAACAAATTGGTTTTGGAACAGGAGTATCGAACAGAAAGGACAAAGTTCAATAAGCTACTGAACAGAGAAGATTCCATCGCTATCGAGCTTGTCGATTCTCTAACGATATATGAACCAACTGAAATTCCACAGTCTCGATTGGAAGTGCATCCCGAATTGGAGAAGTATGATAGGCTCTATGAATCCATAGCGCAATCGGAAATCCTGAACCAAAAAGAGGCCAATCCCAATCTCGGTTTTGGATTAGATTATATTCCCGTAGCCGATAGGGCCGGAATGAACTTCAGCGACAATGGTAAGGACATCCTGATGCCGATGGTGTCCTTGTCCATTCCCATTTTCAACAATAAATACAAATCAAAAACCGTGCAGAACGAGTTGCGACAAGATGAAATCAACGCCCAAAAATCGAATCGAAAAAACCTATTGGAAACCCTTTTAAGCGATGCTTTCAATAGTCGGGAAGCGGCACGAATCAAATACAATACTCATCTCAAGAATCTGGAACGGGCCAATGACGCAGAGGAGATTTTGATCAAGAATTATGAAACGGGAACCATAGACTTCAACGATGTGTTGGACATTCAGGAATTACAATTGAAATTTCAGATGAACGGAATAGAGGCTGTCAAAAACTACTATGTACAAATGAGCATCATCAACTATATAACGAGTCAATAAAAAACTGAATACGAATAACTGATTATCAATCTCTATTATAAATTCTAAAAATGAAAAATATGAAACGAAACGCAACGCTGACAATCGCAACAATCACACTAATCACTTTAGCCTCATGTGGGGAAACAAAGAATAAACAGGATGCCAAAACCAACACTCCCAAAGAAATAGAAACCAAGAAGGAGAATACGGCTGAAATCGCCGATGCCTCTTTTTCGGATGGAATGACAGGGAAGGTTTTCCATAACTATCAACAAATCCGTATGGCCTTGGTCAATTCCGATGCCGGGGAAGTACAAACGGCAGCAGGAAATCTGGCCGAGAGTTTTTCAGAAGAAAGGGAAGAAATGAAGTCGATGGTAATGGCCATGGCCGAAGCCGATGATATTGAAAAGCAACGGGAGTTCTTTTCCCAATTTACCGAAAAGGTGGAGCCGATGTTCAAGGAATCGATTTCTGAAGGGGCAATCTACAAACAGTTTTGCCCAATGGCATTTGACGGTAAGGGCGGTTACTGGATTTCCAATGTGGATGAAATCCGAAACCCCTACTACGGCGAAAAGATGTTGAAGTGTGGTAAGGTAGTGGAGAAGATACAATGAAATAAGTCCTGTTTTGGGAAGGGAAGTTATAGTTAATGGTTAGTGTTTAGCCCTTCCCTCAACGGGTAAAAAAGACGAGTAATATGGACAATTTTTTAAAGCAATGGGGCGAAGCGGCCTATACGACCACCGGATTTTTCTGGATGGCGCTTTGGGCATTCATATTGGGCTACATCATCAGTAGTATGATACAGATTTTCGTGACCGAAAAACGGATGCAAAAAACGATGGGAAAAGATGAATCCAAAAGCGTTCTTTTAGGTGCGTTTTTCGGCTTTATAAGCAGTTCATGCAGTTTTGCGGCATTGGCTTCGGCAAAATCCTTGTTTAAAAAAGGTGCAAGTTTTGTTTCCTCCATAGCTTTTCTTCTAGCATCTACCAATCTGGTCATTGAGTTGGGTATAATCATATCGATATTCTTGGGCTGGCAATTTGTGGTCGGGGAATATGTAGGTGGCATTTTGTTGATTCTCATTTGTTGGATTCTCATTCGACTCATAAATCCTAAAAAACTGATTGAACAGGCCAAAAAGAATCTTGAAAAAGAGGATGACGATGATGAAATGGATGCTTCGAAAAACTGGAAAAAACAGATTCAACAAGAGGACAGTTGGGCAAGGGTCGCCAAGAAATACAAGATGGAATGGCAGATGGTCTGGAAGGATGTTACCGTGGGCTTTACCATTGCGGGAATCGTAGCCGCCTTTGTTCCAGATTCGTTTTTCCAGACCCTTTTTATCAATAGTGGCCAAGGTAACACTGATTTCACTTTTTTCGAGATTTTGGAACATATTGTCGTGGGACCTGTCGCCGCATTTCTGACCTTTATCGGATCGATGGGAAACATTCCATTGGCTGCTCTGCTGTTCGGAAAAGGGGTAAGTTTTGCTGGGGTCATGGCCTTTATATTTAGTGATTTGGTCGTCTTTCCGGTTCTACGAATCAACGCAAAGTACTATGGTTGGAAGATGTCATTTTTCATACTGTTTTTGCTGTTTACGGCTTTGATAGGAACATCTCTGGCATTGCATTACTCTTTCGACCTTTTGAGTATGCTACCAGATCCCTCACAAGTCAAGATTCAGGACAAAGAACATTTCAAAATCGACTATACCTTCTATTTGAATATGGCCTTCCTCGCAATTTCAGGATATCTGGTCTATTTAGGTTTCTTCAAGAAAAAGGATGTGGAGCATTCTATGAGCGAAATGGCGCCAAAAAGTCCCTTATTGGAAACGATATTAAAATATGCGGCCTTCATTTGTTATGTATGGCTTGCGGGAGGCTTGATTGTTAATTTTTTTATTCAATAAAATGAAACACACCTATCATATACACGGGATGACCTGTAACGGTTGCCGAAAGCATGTGGAGGAAACCCTTTCAAAAATAGAAGGCGTAACCCATGTTACTGTTGATTTGGAAAAAGCGGAAGCAACCATTGAGATGGAAAAACATATTCCCATCGAAAAATTGCAGGAAACCTTAAAGAATGATGGCGGTTGGTACAGCATCCATCAAAACGGGGAGCATCAGCACGAACATCAAAGGAAAAAAGAAGATACCGCCCAAGGAAAGGGAACGGGAACCTTCTATTGTCCCATGCATTGCGAAGGCGACAAATCCTATGACAAACCGGGCGATTGTCCCGTATGCGGAATGGATTTGGTCGAGGAACAAAATCAGTCCGTTTCATCATCCGAACAATGGACATGCCCGATGCATCCCGAAGTGGTCAAGGACGAGCCAGGAAGCTGCCCAATATGTGGTATGGATCTGGTGCCTATGCAACCTGACCTTTCCGCAGAGGAGAAGACCTATAGAAAGTTACTTAAGAAGTTCTGGGTTGCCGCAGCGTTCACTTTGCCCATCTTCCTGATCGCGATGAGTGAAGTGATTACCAACAATCCGTTATACGATATTCTCGAACAGAAATATTGGAACTGGATCCAGTTTGCCCTATCGATTCCCGTGGTTTTCTACGCCACATGGATGTTCTTTGAACGGGCCTACCGCAGTATCAAAACATGGAATCTGAATATGTTTACACTGATCGGTATTGGTGCGGGGGTTGCTTGGCTCTTCAGCGTGGTCGGTATGTTGTTTCCAGATATATTCCCAATGGAGTTCAAGACGGAATCAGGGGCGGTCCATGTCTATTTCGAGGCGGCCACCGTTATTCTGACCTTGGTGTTGTTAGGGCAGCTTTTGGAAGCCCGCGCACACAACAAGACCAACTCGGCAGTAAAGGAACTGCTGAAACTCGCCCCCAACAAAGCCGTTAAGATTGTCGATGGCGAAGAAGTGGAAGTGCCCATTGACAAGATTGCATTGGGGGATATCCTAAAGGTAAAGCCCGGGGACAAAATTCCTGTGGATGGTTTAGTAACCGAGGGGAGCACCTCCGTGGATGAATCAATGATTACTGGCGAACCTATTCCGGTCAACAAATCCGTAGATGATAAAGTCAGCAGCGGAACCATAAACGGGAACCAGTCTTTTCTCATGAAGGCCGAGAAAGTAGGTTCTGACACCTTGCTCTCGCAGATCATCCACATGGTAAACGATGCCAGCCGTAGCCGTGCTCCCATCCAAAACTTGGCCGATACGGTATCCGCATATTTTGTGCCCATCGTTGTGCTGACCGCGATAATTACATTTATCGTTTGGGCAGTTTGGGGTCCTGATCCGGCATATATCTTTGCTCTGGTCAATGCCATCGCGGTACTCATCATCGCCTGCCCCTGTGCATTGGGATTGGCAACTCCGATGTCCGTAATGGTCGGTGTGGGTAAAGGTGCCCAAAATGGAGTATTGATTAAAAATGCTGAAGCCCTTGAGAAAATGGATAAGGTCAATACGCTTATCGTAGACAAAACTGGAACGATTACCGAAGGAAAACCCGCCGTAGAAAAGATAGGGGCTTTCGGTAACACGTATTCCGAGGAAGAGATATTGCAGTATATCGTCTCATTGAACAGGAATAGTGAGCATCCCCTAGCGGAAGCGACCGTAAGCTATGGAAAGGAACAAAATACAGAAATCAAAAAGGTCGATGGATTCAGTGCGGTAACTGGAAAAGGTGTTGAGGGAAAGGTCGATGGCAAAAGGTTGGGTTTGGGCAATCCTAAAATGATGGACTATGCCAATGCGACCATTTCATCGGAAATGAAGGACGAGGTCAAAACCTATCAAAAACAGGGAAAGACAGTTTCTTATCTCGCCATTGACGGAACGGTTTCCGGCTATGTTGTCATTGGGGACAAGATCAAGAAAACAAGTGCCAAGGCCATCAAGGAGTTACAGGAAAAAGGTATTGATGTGGTTATGCTTACGGGCGATAATCACGATACGGCACAAGCCGTGGCCAGCGAACTGAACCTCGCCGATTTTAAGGCAGGAATGTTGCCGGAAGATAAACTAAGGGAAGTCGAACAACTTCAGGAAAGCGGTAAAGTCGTCGCCATGGCCGGGGATGGCATCAACGATGCCCCCGCATTGGCAAAAAGTGATGTGGGCATTGCCATGGGAACCGGTACCGATGTAGCCATCGAGAGCGCAGCGATAACTTTGGTAAAAGGAGACTTACACGGCATCGTGAAGGCTAGAAACCTGAGCGATGCCGTAATGAGGAATATTAAGCAAAATTTATTCTTTGCCCTTATCTATAACACTTTGGGCGTACCTATTGCCGCAGGCGTTCTTTATCCGTTTTTCGGAATTCTGCTTTCCCCTATGATAGCAGCCTTGGCAATGAGCTTCAGTTCCGTATCGGTCATAGCCAATGCTCTAAGGCTACGCACAAAATCGATTCAATAAAAACAAGTAATTAATAACACCAAAGCGAAGACAAATGGAAGATATGAAAAAAAGTAATTACGGAAAATTTGCCATCATGATGGCGACATCTTTTATAATAATGTATGCGATCATGTTCTTAAACGCCGACGTGTTCGACCACGTGATGTTGAGCCATACCAGAACCTATATGACGATTTTGATGATCGCACCAATGGCCTTTACGATGCTCCTGATTATGTGGGGGATGTACAAGGACAGGAATACGAACTTTACTATTCTTGGCCTTTCGGTTATCGTATTCATCGCAACACTTGTAGGCTTACGTCAACAAACTTTTATTGGGGACGTTCAGTGGATGAAAGCTATGATTCCCCATCATTCGTCCGCAATCATGGTCAGTCAAAAAGCGCATTTGAAAGACCCTGAAGCCATAAAATTGGCCGAGGATATCATCGAGGCACAGGAACGGGAAATCGCGCAAATGAAAAAAATGATTTACCGTTTGGAACAAGACAAGAACTAAGTTTAAACAACAATTATGAAAAAAAATATTCTTTATATCGGTTTGGCACTTATTGGGGGTCTGTTGGCCGGATATTTGATTTTCGGCAATAATTCTAGCGATGGAATGAACGCCGAACACGACCACACCCAAGAAATGGAATCGGGCGAAATGTGGACATGTTCGATGCACCCCCAGATCATGCAGCCTGAACCGGGCGACTGTCCCATCTGTGGTATGGATTTGATTCCAGCCGAATCAAATGATGAGGGCATGGCCATGGGCCAGTTTAAAATGACCAAGAATGCTATGGCGTTGGCAAATATCAGGACTACAACCGTGGGTTCAAGTACTTCAAGAGATAACACCCTCAAACTTTCGGGAACCATAGAAGAAAATGAAAAAGCGGTCGCAACCCAGGCCTCTTATTTTGATGGTCGTATCGAGAAACTGTTTGTCAATTCTGAGGGCGAGGAAGTCCGAAACGGGCAGCAACTGGCCACGCTTTATTCCCCCGAACTGGTTTCTGCTCAACAGGAATTGATTACCGCTGCCAGTCTAAAGGAATCGCAACTTGATTTATACAAAGCAGTACGCAACAAACTAAAATTGTGGAAGCTTTCCGAAAAACAGATCGAGCAAATTGAGGCATCGGGTAAGGTACAGGAGAATTTTCCGGTTTATGCCAATGTTTCCGGTACGGTATCCGAGATTATGGTCGAGGCCGGGGACTATGTAAAAAAGGGTTCTCCATTATTTAAAATAGCCAATTTGGGAACCGTTTGGGCCGTTTTCGATGCCTACGAAAATCAGGTTTCCCTTTTAAAGGAAGGGCAGAATATTGACATTGTTACGAAGTCCTATCCCGATAAAAAATTCAATGCCAAGATTTCCTTTATTGACCCAATACTCAATTCCTCAACAAGAACCGTTAAAGTCCGTGCGGTCTTGAACAACCCAAACGGGCAATTAAAACCGGGAATGTTCGTAGCGGGTTCGTTGGCCTTGGCATCAGATAAAAAGGATGACACCCTAGTTATTCCGGAAAGTGCCGTGCTTTGGACTGGCGAACGTTCAGTGGTCTACGTTAAGACCGATTCCAATAACCCAATTTTCGAGATGCGGGAAATTGCCATTGGGGATGCCGTTAACGGCGGGTATATCGTTCTTTCAGGTCTGGAAAACGGAGATGAAATCGTGACCAATGGAACTTTTACGGTGGATGCGGCCGCACAATTGAAAGGCAAAAAATCCATGATGAACGAAGAAGGAGGGAAAACCATGACCGGTCATGAGGGGCATGAGGGGATGAAATAAATTTTTTTACGGTTTTTGTAAATAGCATTTGTTCAAAAGGAACTATCGGACTATATCGATTTTGTAATTAAGGATGCCTTTTTAATTGGTAAAAGCGAAAAGAAGTAAAAGAGACATTAACATGAGTTTTCACTTTTTGATATGAGGGAAATAGAAAAATTGCTTGAGGAGAAGAAGGTACGCCCCACAGCGATGCGTCTTTTGATTTATAAGTATATGGCCGAAAAGGAAATTGCCGTCGCCCTAACGGATATCGAGAACGCCTTCGCAAAAGCGGACAGAACTACATTATACAGAACATTAAAAACTTTTGAGGAAAAAGGGGTGGTACATCATATTGACGATGGAACCGGCATACAGAAATATGCACTATGTGAACCGGGGTGTAATTGTGAACTAGAGCAAGATTTACATCTTCATTTTCATTGTAGCAACTGTAACGAAACAGTGTGCCTTACGGCTCATAAAATACCTCATATCAGCTTGCCTGACGGGTTTGTGGCCGAGGATGCCAATTTGGTGCTTAAAGGTATTTGCGAGAAGTGTAGCGGACAATAAATGCACTTCCGTTGCATTCTTATTTTTATGTTCTTGCGGTAATTATGAAAAAGAAAAAAGTAAACTTACGCGATTTGGACCCTAAGAATCACCAGGGCGAGCACAGTCACGATGACGGACACAATCACAGCAGTCCGGAAGAAGCATCCAAATTCAGAACTTACTTACCAGCAATTTTCAGCTTTGTAATGTTGATAGCCGGTATCACCATTGATTATTTTGATGTTTTTCCTTTCTTTAAAGGATGGGTCAGAATCGTTTGGTACACGGTAGCCTATATTCCCGTAGGTTTTCCTGTCATTAAGGAAGGTTGGAATAGCATTTTAAAAGGCGACTTCTTTACGGAATTTTTCTTGATGTCCATTGCCACTTTGGGGGCATTTGCCATAGGCGAATACCCGGAAGGTGTGGCCGTGATGTTGTTCTATGCAGTAGGCGAATTGTTCCAGAATGCCGCTGTAAACCGTGCCAAGGGAAACATCAAGGCTTTGCTAGATGTACGCCCCAATGAAGCACTGGTCTTTCGTAACGACGACTTTGTTTCAGTCAATCCTGAAACCGTTTCTATTGGCGAGAAGATTCAGGTTCGTGTGGGCGAGAAAGTACCGCTCGATGGTATTCTACTTTCTGAAAAGGGTTCTCTCAATACCGCAGCCTTGACAGGCGAAAGCAAACCCGATACCATTGCCAATGGCGATACCGTTTTTGCCGGAAGCATCAATCTTGACGGCGTAATCGAAATTGAGACGACCAAGGAATTTAAGGACAGTTCGATTGCACGTATTCTCGATATGGTACAGAACGCGACCGCCAGAAAATCCAAGACCGAACTGTTTATTAGAAAATTTGCAAGGATATATACCCCAATTGTTGTTTTCCTCGCTATCGGCCTAACATTCTTGCCCTACTTTTTTGTGGATGATTACGTATTTCGGGATTGGTTGTACCGAGCTTTGATATTCCTTGTGATTTCCTGCCCCTGTGCGCTGGTCATTTCCATTCCTCTAGGCTATTTCGGGGGTTTGGGTGCGGCATCCCGCAACGGCATTCTTTTTAAGGGTGCATCATTCTTGGACGCCATGACCAAAGTGAACACGGTGGTAATGGATAAAACCGGAACCGTTACCAAAGGGGTTTTCAAAATCAAGGAAATCAAATCCGTCACATTTGAGGAACCCGAGTTTATGAAGTACTTGATGGCCATGGAAGAACAATCCACCCATCCCATCGCAAAGGCGATACTGGAATATAAAGCGGACGGTTCTGATTATGAGGCGAACGACGTTTCGGAAGTTGCCGGAAAGGGATTAAAGGGAATGGTCAGCGGAAAAACCGTTTTGGTGGGCAACAAAGCATTGATGACCTCGAACAAAATAGAGGTCCCTTCTGCAACGGATGATATCGTGGAATCTATTGTAATGGTTGCCATCGATGGGAAATTTGCAGGCTATGTGAACATTGCTGATGAACTGAAAGAAGATGCGCATCAAGCCATAAAACAAATCCGGGAAACAGGGATTTCCAAAATCATTATGCTTTCGGGCGACAAGGATTCCATTACACAGCAAGTCTCTAAAGAGTTGAACATGGATTGGGCAAAAGGTGGTCTGTTGCCGAAAGACAAATTGAACGAAGTCGAAGAACTCAAAAAACAACCCGATACGAAAGTAGCTTTTATAGGCGACGGTATCAATGATGCACCCGTATTGGCAGCCAGTGGAGTTGGTATCGCAATGGGAGGTTTGGGAAGCGACGTAGCCATCGAAACGGCAGACGTAATTATCCAAACCGACCAACCGAGCAAGATTGCTAGGGCGATTAAAATTGGACGTTCAACGCGGAGTATCGTATGGCAGAATATTGGGTTTGCATTCGGAGTTAAGATCATTGTTCTAATCATGGGTGCAGGTGGATTGGCAACGATGTGGGAGGCCGTTTTTGCAGATGTGGGTGTGGCTTTGCTGGCGATTTTTAATGCAGTTAGGCTACAAAGAATGAAGTGGGAATAAAAACCTAGATATTATAATGATTTCATTCCTAACTAACGGCTGTTTTAAAGCACCATTACTATAAGATGAAATACCTTTTCAAAGAGTGTGCAATTCGCTAAAAGACGATTTATGTGACATTTTTGATGGTAACCGGAATGGTCATTTTTCAGATTAAGCCCATGTCTAATTCAGGTATCATATTGGCAGCCTCCTTCATTTTTTCATCAATAATCTTGGTATAAATTTCTGTTGTACGGATTTCACGATGCCCTAATCGTTTTGAAACAGTATAAATATCTGCACCATTTTCCAGCAATAGTACGGCATTAGTATGTCTAGCACTGTGGAAAGTGATATGCTTAGTGATTCCCGCTTTCATGCACCATCTAAGAATTTCTGTATTATAAACGGCACCGTACTTTAAGCCTCGAAAAACTCTATCACTTTCATTGGATCTTTTGCCCAATAGATTTCTAGACTGTTCGGAAACATAAAGATATTCAAGTCCCTCGGTTTTCTTTTGTCTAAATATAATTCTAGATCCTGTATCTTCATCCCGAACTTCTGACCATCTTAATTTATCTATATCGCTCCATCTTAAACCCGTAAGACAACTGAAAATAAATGCGTTCTTTAACACAGGATACTTACACTCTGTTTGCGTCAATGCCTGTAGTTCGGAATAGGTCAGATACTCCCTAGTGGATTCTCCTTGCTCAAAACCCTTAACTGACCTCAATACGTTTTCTTCCAAATAATTTTCGGTATAAGCTTCCCGTAGGGCGGCTTTAAATTTATTGAAATAAGTATATTTCGAATTTTGGGATAAGGGAGTGCCACTTTTGGTTTTGGCTTTGGTATTTAAATACCGTTTAAACCCCTTGACAAAATCGGTGTCAATATCTTTTAGTTGTTTATGGGCAGGACAATATTTTTCGATATGTTTTTGAGCAGCATCCCAATTCCCATAATTTGCTTTGGTTTCGAAGCGGTCTTCTTTTAGCTGCTCGTAATAATCCATAAAAGTAACCTCTCCCTTTTTATCATTCTTAATTTTGTACTTCCCTTGAATATATTCCGCTTTCCGTATTGCTAGAATATTTTCAGCCAATTGTAACGTTTCTTTATTCCTTCTTTTTTCCTCGGTGTTTTTTGGATTGTCGAAAACATATTGTTTTAAGTATTCAAATTTTCGCAAGTGTTTTTTTACTCCATTTTTATCTATCCGGTATCCATTATAGAATTCAAGAAATAAACTCGACTTACCGTTTTTTAATTTTTTCTGTTTTAGATTGATTTTCATATCAAAGGATTTCAAGGTGTAATAATTACATCTTTTCGATAAAAAAATTTATCGAGGTGTAAAAAAGGTGTAATAAATGTATGAAAATGGGAGATAAAGAGAAAAATAAAATAAGAATACTTTTTAACAACTTATTGATTTACAGTTAAATGAAACCAAATAAGACCATATGAAACCAAATTAATTACTTATTTATTTGCCGATACAAAAGTTAGCAAATATATTCCCCAGAAGCTCATCGTTG
>TARA_R110002049_G_scaffold296924_3_pt1 | contig 11992 bp, 20 predicted proteins | sample TARA_R110002049 | Tara Oceans TARA_R110002049 (sample SAMEA4396941) | marine metagenome | biome: Polar Biome; feature: [SRF] surface water layer (ENVO:00010504); material: water (ENVO:00002006), including particulate matter (ENVO:01000060) such as... | depth 5 m
GAACTATGGTAAGCCTTTAGCAAAAGAAGAATTCCGTAGGAGCGGAGTTTTTATTGGTGAAGTAAATGGTGAGTTTGGGAAATATTTCTTTAACTATAAAGGGCCATCAAGTAAAACTTTTAGCCCACCTACATTTGAGTTTGTACACTTTACTTGTATACTGAACTCTAATGATAGTAGTAAGATACATGGAGCAACAAACAAAACAATGGATTCTTTAATCCATAATGTAGACTTGCCCGATGATTCTGAACTTAAGAAAGATGTATCTTCTATAGATATGAAAGCATCTTTAATGGAATACTCTGCTGGAAACTATAGTCCTTTGATTGACTTATCTAGGTTTCACGATACAGTAAATGATAAACCCTATTCAGATAGGTTTGTGTTTACTGATGGTAATGCAACTAGTGTTAACATGACTCCAACTAAGAACGGAAATAGAATACTAACTCTAGATGATTTGAATACTGATTTTGATTATGAAGGAGATGGATGGAGTGGAACAACATGTTGGATACCATCACATATCAATATTGATTTTGGTATTGGTTCTAATGTTATAGTAGTTGGTAGAACTTCCCAAAGTACAGATGATAATGGAGAACTACAACCTCCATCAATTAACGTTAATGGTATCTATGTAATTAAGGCTAGAGGCGGAAGCCCTGAGGCTATAGAATTTGTAGAAGAAGACGAAGACAATTGGTTCTTTGATTAAGTAGAATTTCGAGTAGCCGAACTCTCCCCGTATCGGTCAGAAGGGTGAAAAGCCCTTCAACAAATAATGGAGAAATTAAAATGAATGAATATACAATAACAAATAATGTGATGCATGGAAATAGTTTCGCGTTCCCTATGGAGAATGCGGACTTTTCTACTTGGAGACTAAACACCGATACTGGAGAATACTGGATGAAATTCCATTTCTCTTCCGGTAAAGAGATTAGACTTAAAGTAACAGAAGAAGAATTAAACGATATTGTCCGCCAATGGACTAACGTTAATATAAATTATAATGGTGATACAAATGAGTTGGAATGTTAAGAAAGAAGAAACAATAGAAGTAGTAGATTACGAAACAAGAAAGAAAGCCATACGTTTACAAATTAAACAACGTATGACTAATGATAAAGAATTTTTATTATTAGGAATAGTAGGATTACCTAAGACAGGTAAAAGTGGAACGGCAATGGATTGTCGAACTGAAGAAGAAAAGAAAGCAGGTATGAAAGTATTAGTTCTAGATTTAGATGATGGTTGTACTGCTACTTGGAACTCTGCTTGGCGAGATGAGAATATAGAAATTTATGTTCCTAATGTTCTAAAGTCAGATGGTAGTTGGGATTGGGAGCAAACCTTTCACAATTGTCACGCTTGGTTAGAATATGCTAATGAATTAGTAAGTAAAGGAAATGTAAAAGCAGTAATCTTAGATGGTGTAGATAAAGTAAATGAAGGTTCTAGTGATGTACTTAGAGAAGCCTTAGTAAAATCAAACAATAAAGGTCAATCTATTATACATGATATAGATTCTATTAAGGTTCAACCATTAGATTGGAAGATTAGGAATAGAGTATACAATAGAATACTCAATCCATTCATTGCTCTTAGAGCAAATAGAATTTTAATAACACATCTAAAACCTATCTATGAAAATATAAATGTCCCTACACCTGTAGGGTTTGAACCGGATTGGCACAAGTCAACTCCGCAAAGATTGCTACAGATACTTACAGTCTCTAAAATTAAAAGAGGAGATAAAACATTGTATCGTGCGGTCTTAGATGATTGTAAAACTAACCCATCTTTAGTGGGTAAGTCTTGGAATGTATTTGAAGTATCTAAAACTGAAAACAAATGGTTGGGTATTGAAGAATATAAGACTGGAGAATTTAAGTGAGAAACATGTCAGAATGGAATATAAATATAAATGCAAATAAGTTAAAAGAAGTATTAGAAGATGTAGCCTTAAAGGGAAAATATTTTGATGGTATGGCTAGTAAGAATAGTCGTCTATCTGAGTATGCATATATTCAGTGCCATGAGAATGGCCTGTTTATATGTAATGCTAATGAGGCAACGGCATGTCTAATCTCACTAAATTTAGAAGAACAAGAGAGTGTTGATTCTAATAGTGAAGTTGTTATTCTAGATATAGATAAGACAACTAAAATCCTTAAAGCGTTTAAGGAAGATGTACATATAACTGTAGGAGATTTCTTAACGTTTCAAGATGATTCTATTACTAGTAGAATGGCTAAGGTGTTAGAACATACATCTATGGTTATGATAGGTATGTTAATTGTTTATTTTAGTACTAACTCTCTTGAATTAACTCAAGATAATAGTATGAAGACGTTTAGAAAAACAACCTTTGAGAGTAAGATAACTGTATTAGATACTGAGATGGTTAATGTTGTAGAAGCCTGTAATGTTATGAACTTAGCAAAATATAAATTTGATTATATACAAGAAGAAAGATTATCTATCTCTTCAAATAGAAGTGAAACAGAAACTTTTACTATGGTTGTTCCTACAATACATTGTGCAGGACAAAGTGCTACTGTAGAATTTACAGGAGCATTTCATAAGTTTATGAAAGGAGTCTTTCAAATTCATATAAAAGATGACTGTCCAATATTATTAACCTCTCCAAGTAGAGTGTTAGTTAAAGCACCATACTTGAGGTATTGAGATGATTATTAATAAGATAGAAACAGGAATAGGATTGAGTTACAAGGAGGACGGTAAAAGAATAATAAAAACTATACCTTACTCGGAGTATCCATCCTATTTCTATATACATGAAGAACAAATTAAACCTAACAAAATTAAAGTTAAAGATAAATGGGGAAGATTTGATTTAGAATTAAGTTATGAAACAGATGATAGTTACAAAGATTTAGAAGGTGACTCTTTAGTAAAGGTTAGTTGGAAACCTAATCATAGTAGATATGTGTATAATGTTCGTAGATACTTTGAGAAACAAGGTAATGAAGACTTAGTTAATCCAACTTATGAAGCAGACGTTAAACATGAATATCGCTATGCTATAGATAATATAGATTCTATTAAAGAGTATAACTTAACTAAGTTATATTTTGATATGGAATGGATGCAAGGTGGAGAATTTGACGAACAGATTACTTGTATTACTTGTAGGATTGATGGAGAAGATTTCTGTTATACTTGGTTACCTAATGAAGGTAGTGAAGCAGATGTAATTAATGACTTCTTAGATAAGATTGTATCTTCTGATGCTGATATGATTATATCTTGGTTCGGTTGGAAGTTCGACATACCTAAGTTAATTGAGAGAGCGGTGGCTAATGGTATAGACATTAGAAGAATTTCACCTTACTCTCAGATAACAGGAGTATCTAATGTAAAAGGTACTATAAAATGTAATACAGAAATCATACATAGATACTCTCCGGTAAGTCAACCAATAAAAGGTAGGATAGTAGTACCATTAGACTTAGCATTTGAAAGACAATGGAATGATTCACAGAGAGGAACGTTACCATCAATGGCTTTAGATTATGTATCTGAAACTATATTAGGTAATAAGAAGTTAGTAAGTACTAAGTTTCCTGATAAGAATGAATTCTTTGCTAGAGGATGGATAGAAGATAATGAAACATATATAGAGTATGCAATTAAAGATACTCAACTTATATCTGATTTAGATAATAAGATGAATATTACTGATTCAATTTTATCTCTACAAAAATTATTAGTCGCTCCATTCGATGCTTGTTTTTATGCGAGTAATATGGGTACGATTTACTTTTCAAGAACTGCTCATTGGAAAGCCCCAACGGGTAGAAAAACGGGTCGAAAAGACTACGATGGCGCGATGGTCTATGACCCATTAAGCGAGGCTACAAATGGCTTGCATTGGGGCGTAGCGGCCTTTGATTTTGCAGGTCTTTACCCATCAATGATGGTGGCGAGAAATATTAGTTGGGAAACTAAAAGTACAAAACCCACATCGTTCGCAGTAAATCTTAGCACACCTAAAGACTTTAGTGAAAACTCTAATGAAGATATGTTGTATTACAATACAGATAAGTTAGGTATGTTACCAAAGTCAGTTCTTAATCTTAAAACATTAAGAGATTCATATAAACAAAATAGAAAGAACTCTACTTCTGAAGAAGAATACAATAAGTGGGATTCTAATCAGATGGCAGTTAAAAGATTAATGGCTTCCTTCTACGGTGTATTAGCATACCAAGGATTTGGTTGGGCAGATGTTGACTTAGCCGCTAGTATAACTGCTAGTGCTAGAGAAGCAATTAGAAGTGCCGCATTTAAAGCGAGGGAATTATAATGGCCGCAACAAAGAAAAGAGAAACTAAAGTTTGTAAAGTCTGTTCTAAGATATTTAGAATAGGAGTAAACAGACATGATGTTTGTGCTACTTGTAAAAGACGTAACAAAGGAGTCAAACTATGATGTCTCATGAAGAATATTTAAACATACCAATAGTAAGAAATTGTATCTTATGTGGTAAGAAATTTAGATTAGCAAAAAGAGAAGTAACACGATGTGCAAGATGTGTACGTCTATCTAGGGAGAAATTAAAATGAGTAAAATAAATGTAAGTATAAGACCAATACAAAGTAGAAAAAATGGGGCATTCACTTGTGACGCTTGTGGAACGTTAGTTACTGGAACAATGTTAGCATGTCCATGTAGGGGTGAGTAGATGAGTCGAATGAAAAGATATATGGAAAAGTTATACATGGAAGGTAGAGTATCAAAAGATATTCCTCATACAATGGATTTTGATACTTGGCAAGCAATATTCCTATCCCAACAGGAGGAAGAATAATGAAAGTAGTTTATGGACATACAGATTCTATCTATGTACAAATAGATAATTTAGAAACTGCTAAAGAAACTGTAAAGATTATTAATGACCATGTAAGAACTATCTTTCCTAATCTTTTAGGTTTAGAAGAACATCCTGTAACCTTAGAATTTGAGAAATACTTTCATAGTTTAGGAGTTGGAGCAACTAAGAATAGAAATGCAGGACTAATTACTTGGAAAGAAGGTAAAGATTTAGAAGAAATGGAATTTACTATGACTGGATTTACTGCTAAGAGAGTTTCCGAAACTAAATTAGCAAAGAAAGTACAAATAACTACATTAAAAATGTGGGTCAATGGAAAATCAGAAGAAGATATTGTTACTTATTTAAATGATACATATGAAAAAGTTAGATTTGGAAAGATTTCTAAGTCTGAAATTATAAAACGTAGTAGATATAGACCTGCTAGATTTACAGTAGTATGTAAAACATGTAAGAGAACTTCTGACTTAAACAATTTATCTCGTAATGAGAAAACTTGTTGTGGTCAACCAGTTCTAGAGACTAGTGAAGGTAAACGCCCGACAATAGGAAGTAATGTAGAAGGAGTATTGTATTATAATAGTAATAATGAAATACCTATAGATGATTCTCATCTATATCTTAAGATTAATAATAGTCATCTAAAGAAATACTTTCATCCTATTAAAGGTGAATGGTTAAAACCTAATTTTGTAGCAGAACTTAAGGAAGCAGACTTTGAAAAGTATGTTCCACATTGGGATTTCTATGCGGAAACTGTAGTAAAGAAAGCAGAGCCAATATTCAATGCAATGAATTGGGACATTAAACAAGTAATGAGAGATAGCAAACAACAAACATTAGTAGAGTGGTTTTAATGAAAGAATATACATATAAATGGAATGCAGATAATGCAGATAATGAGGAGTTACCAATATTAAAGATAACAAAATCTTCTTTTGGTTCTTTTCAGTGGTGTCCAAAGAAGTATGAATTTTCATATATAGAAAGATTACCACAAGAAACTTCTGATGCTATGTGGAAAGGAACTATAATACATAATGCAAGAGAAGATTTCTTTAATCAGTTTGATATTAAGAAGGCAGAGACATTAACTCAAAGTGAGTTAGTAGATTATTGTATGAGTTTGTATCCCATAGATGAGAATACTGATATGTATGAAACTATGTCTGTCTTTGAGGCTAACAGATTTTTAGAATCAGTCAAGACTGAAGGGACAAATCAATTCTTACCTGTAGTTAATGAAGCAATGTTAGATGCAGAAATTATAATAGGTAGAAATGATAACCCTAAGTTCCCACTACAAAGAGATTATGTTGTACATCTTCAAGGAATTATAGATAGAATGTTTCAAGATGGTCAAGCATACATTCCTATGGAATTAAAAACTGGCCCTTGGAAAGATTATAAAACAACTATGATGAGAAAAGAAATGGCTTTCTATAAATTGTTATTTGAAAATGCAGAAGAAGAACAACTATTAGAAAATAAATTAGATAGTAATATTCCAATAACACATTGGTCTTGGTATTATCCTGCATCAAATTATGTATATGTTGAAGGGGTTAAAACTACTAGTGCAAACGCAGTTAAAAAAGGCTTAGCAGAACTAGTTCATGCATATGAAAATAAAAACTTTCCTGCAAAATACTTTGCAAGAACTTGTGCATCATGTAGTTATTTTGGAATATGTGATGCGGCCAATACGGAGAGTTGGTTATGAAGTGGGAAAAATATTTTAAAGTAAAAGAAGAATATAAAAGGAGAAATAAATATGAGTAAAATTGAAGATATAGTAATGAAAAAAATAGAAGCAAGAGCAGTATTAGGAAGAAATAAATACAATATAACAATGGAAAGAACTGATTTAAGTAGAAAAGATTGGTTAATACATGCCCAAGAAGAGGCTCTAGACCTTGCAGTTTATTTACAGAAACTAATTATGGAGGAAGAATAATGTTAGGTAGTCTTTCATATTGTGCAATGTGCGATAACAAACCAAAATACATAGTAGAAAATTTAGCAGTAGGAACAAGAACATTTTGTTCTGAAAAATGTTATGCTATGTATATGGGCTTACCAATTAGAGGTAATGGATATTATGGATTGGTGATGTTTTAATGATAGAAGAAAAAATTAAAAAATTATTAGAAGAAAGAAAATGGACATTTGCAGACTTTCAAAACATGCAAGGTATAATTGATGAGTTCAATGTAAGACTACAGGATACTATGACTAAGTTAGAACAGTTAGATTTTATATTTCATAAATCTATTTATGCTAATGAATCTAATACTATTCCTGATAGATGGGAATTTCAAGATATATTTTCTAGAACAGTATCAGAACATTTAGATATTACTATAGCAAATGTATTGAAAGTTGAATTAATGAATGCAAATATAAATTTTAAAAAGGAGGAAAAAACAAATGTATCCAAGAGAAGTGTGGGCAGGAAGCCATCTAAAAAACGCACCACAAATGAAAAGACAGATAGTGAAGAGTAGAACAGAATTTTTATCATGGGTTAATTCCTATAATGGTATTATGAATTGTTACACTACTGTATATGACTATGGAGAATTTAATGAAAACATTAAGTTAGATTATTCAGTTATATTAGATAGAATGTTTTTAGATTTTGATGCACATGATAAACCATTACTAGAAGCATTTGAAGATTATGATAAGTTAAGAGACTATTACATAAGTTTAGGAATTAAGTTTGATTCTTTCTTTAGTGGAAAAGGTTTTCACATGATAGTCTATGGTGAAGTTGTAGATGATATCAGAAGCATTCAACGGTATTATACCACGATGGCTAAAGATTATCCTACCCTTGATAGAACGGGCATACAAACTAATAGACTTCGTAGAGTCCCTAATTCGATGAACCTTAGTAGTGATGGGTATTTTTGTATACCATTAGATAAGAAATATAGTCTGTCTAACATCTTACAGTTAGCGAGAAAACCTCATTTAGTTTCATCTAGAACTGACGGTAAATTATTAACTTGGCCCGATGTCAAGCCAATAGAATTATCTAATATAGAGATAGACATACCTACTCCACTTGGGAGAATACCAATACTACCTTGCTTACATAATGCAATAACTGTAGAAAATCCTAGTCATTATGCTAGAGTTTATCTAATACAATGGTATAGAGATTTACTATCATTAGGTGAAAGAGAACTTTCAAAGGAAAAGAAAGATGAAATTGTTTCTCAAATTATGGGAGAACTAAAGATAATTTCTTCTGTTGAAGATATATGGTTAGATTGGGATGAGATTAAATCTAGAAGATATGTTACAGGTATTGTAAATAAAGGATATCATGCGGCAGGTTGTAAATCTGTATTAATACCCCAAGGGTATTGCGTTGGTAAATGTTGGAGGTATCATGAATGAATAGAGAAGATAAAATATTCTACTCAAGGATGAGTTTCTATCTAACAGGTTCATTAGCATTTATTAATAGTACATTTAATTTGGTAGGTGCATGTATATGAATAAATTATTAATTGATAGTAGAGAAGATTCTAACTTAACTAAAGCAGTAATAGCAAAAGCAGAAGAACTTAGTATTTCTTATTCTAAAGAATGGTTAGAGATAGGAGATTATACTTTTAACGATGTATGTTTTGAAGCGAAGTCATCATTTGATTTCCTACAGTCTGTAGTAAATAAAAGATTGTGGAATCAAATGGATAATATGGATAGAGCATTTACAAATAATCTTGTAATTGTTTATGGCTCTCAAGTAGAAGCAGTAGCAAGTTTCATTAGTTATGCTAAGACTACATTACCTAAAGCAAATCAAGCAAGACTACTAAAGAATAAATTCTATGGAGCAATAGGTAAGATTCTTTTAGATACTGACTGTAGTATTATATGGGTAAAAGATGAAAAAGAAGCGGCACAAATTATATGTGTTGTTTGTAAAATGCAACCAATAGATAGGGATATATATAATCCTAGGTTAATTAAACAACGTAAAATTAGTACATCAGATTTAAGGATAGATGTATTAACAACAATAAAAGGTGTAAGTGAAAAGAAAGCCAAATTGTTAATTAAAGAATATGGTTCTCTTATGGAAATAGGAGAAACCTCTGTTAAAGAATTAACAGAATTAGATGGTTTTGGCAAAATATTAGCCGAAAGAATCTATGGAGTATTTAACTCCGAAATAAAACAGGTGATATAAATGAGTGATAATAACTATGATAATGAAGAAGAAGAAGATAGATTATATTTTGAGGGGTTGGCGGAAGAAGTTCCTAAACGAAAAAATAGTAAACTCCCCAAAGTAGTTGAAGAATATGTAAAGAGTGCAGTAGAAGTCTCTCACTATAATGAAGTACCATCTGCTATATCTTTCTACGTTCTGTTAGGTCAAATATGTAAAGACATGGTAGCCATACCGAATGGTAGAAGGATAGATGATACAAGAGTACAATTTATTTGGATGCAAACTTCAGGTACAGGTAAGTCTACATTGTATGATTTTTATGGGCCAGTATCTAGATTAACTTTTGATATCTTAAGAGATAAACATGGTGTAGATTTCAATACATTTGCAGTAAAAGACATTACCGATGCGGGATTAATTGGTTCTATGGGTGAGACTGAGGAAATGGTTGAAGATGAAAATGGAAATATTTCTAGACAAAAAGTTCCTATTCAATTATATGGTGAATTAGAAGGAAGTGGCTTAGCGGCTTTTGATGAGTTTGAATATTCAGGAGTGTTTAAAACTTCTAACCATAAAGAAAATGTAGTATTATATCTTAATACTTTTATGAATTCTCTACATGGAGAAAATTGGATTATCACTAAGAAACTAAAAGAAGGAGATGTTATGGAATGTAGGTGTCAACGTTCTTTATTTGCTACAACTTATATTCCCAAACAATTAACTTCCGTTATAGCAGAGAAAGGAGTAATGCAAAGAACTTTAATCTATATTAGAGAAGTTCCACAGGAAATACAGGATGAACTTAGAGATGCTATTATTGATGAAGTAGGTACAATTGTAAATAGAGATTTACCCGTAGCCAAGTTTGCAACCGGATTTGTAAAAATATATGAATCTCTTAAAAAACATTTTGATGATACAGGTCAAGATGCATTAAGAACAATAACATTTTCTCCTGCGTTTAATTCAGCATTAAAAAATGAATCATGGAAGATGAGAAACTTTGTATCAGATAGTAGGCCCGCAGTTTTTGAAATAGCAAGTAACTTTATTACAAGACTAAATGGTACTATGACAAGGATGGCAGTACTAAGTTGTATAGCAGAAGCACCTAACATTAGAGATAAAAATAAGAGGTATATTGTGACCGAAAGGCACGTTAGACAGGCGGCTTATATAGTCAGACAATGTTATAAGTCTCTTGTATCGTGGCTTGACTCATCCCTAAAGGAAAGACCTCAAGGTTTACAGGCGGAAGCGACTAAGCAAAAATTTATTAAAACATACCAAGAAATACTAAATGAGAGTTCTGATACAGAAGGTTGGATAAATAAAACAACATTATTAACAAGAATTAGAAAACAAACTGGAATTAGTCAAGCAACTTTATATAGAGATTTTAAGAAGATAGCAAAAGAAAACTTTGAGAACAAAAGAATAGGAAAATATAGTTACCTAAAAGAAATAAGGAGTGAACAAAAATGAGTAATATAACGTATGAGCATCAATTTTTGGTGTTTAATGTAAGTGACGGGCCAAAAACGATAAACGAATCTTTGAATACCTACGGACAAGAAGGTTGGAGATTAACTACAATGATTACTGTTGGTGGTGGAGAACATATTGTAGCATGGATAGTTAAAGACCATGCACTACTTGCACCCGACCCAACTAAATCAGAAGCAAATAAAATTGCTCAATTGTGGTCATCAGCAGAAAAAACCGATGATAAGAAGGGTAAATGATATGTCAGTTATGGCAATTGATTTAGAAACAAAAAACTACTCTTATGAAATAGGAGGTTGGGATAATACCCATATGTTTAGAGTGTCTACAGTTTGTACTTGGGATGGAGATAAAGGAACTATTTACATTGATAAAGCAGTAGATAATCTAAAGAAATCTAATGTACAAGTTAAGCCAATCTCCCAACTTAAGTTTGATTTAGATGACCATTTTGAAAAAGGTGGTAAACTATTAGGACATAATATTGTAGCCTTTGACTTACCAGTATTAAAGAATGCATTAGATATATATTGTATTAAAAAATATTTAGATGCGGGAGCATATATTGATACAAGTCAAGTATTAAATAAAGGATATGGAGAAAGGTATAGTCTTTCTAATTTAGTTCAACATACTTTAGGAACAGATAAACTAATGACTAGTGAAGATGCTCCTGTTGTTTGGAAAGCAGGTGGGTATTCGGAAGTTGCAGAATACTGTTTAAAAGATTGTGAGTTAGTTTATGATTTATGGAAACATGGTCAATCTCATAATATAGTAAAAGGTTTCTCTTTAAAAGGAGAAGAAATAAAAAACTTGGAGGTGGAATGGTAATGTCAACTTGGGAATATATAGGTTGGTTTTTCTTCTTTTGCTTAATGTGTCTTTTATTCTTTGCTTCATTCGGAACTAGTAGATATTCCGAATCTAGTATTGATGAATATATGGACAACTTGATAGCAGAGGAGAGCCAAAGAAATGGCCCTCTCTGAAATTTGTAAATTTTGTAATCAATTATCTATCCCTAAAAGGATTAAGGGTAGATATATTGGTTCAAAAGAACAAATTAAGATTTGGGAATGTCGTAAATGTAAAGCACTATGGTCAGATAATTAATTTTATCCGGCCATAGTGTCTTTTTTTTTTAAAAAATTTTGTTAAAACATTAGTGTTATATAACATTAAAAAATAAATTAGTGTTATATAACGCAAAACCTATTAGGAATTCTTGAGAGTATATAAACCCAGTAAAAAATGGTTGAACTGCTTTTCTAATTTACACACCTTAGCAAAAAAATAAAATACTAGTGGTTTACTTTTTACACTATGACTAACCACTCCGATATTAGTGAAGCATTTGTAGGTTGGAATGTATGAATTTAAATCTTGATTTTACAATGGGATTTCTTGATAATCTA
>TARA_R110002049_G_scaffold86778_4_pt1 | contig 11981 bp, 19 predicted proteins | sample TARA_R110002049 | Tara Oceans TARA_R110002049 (sample SAMEA4396941) | marine metagenome | biome: Polar Biome; feature: [SRF] surface water layer (ENVO:00010504); material: water (ENVO:00002006), including particulate matter (ENVO:01000060) such as... | depth 5 m
CAGAGACAAATACATTTCATTAAGTAAATTATTCAAAGCTGAATATATACTAATGCAAGAAGAGGATATCTTTACACAGGATGAGAAATTCACATGGGGTGGTGATTGGACTAGATTCGTAGATCTCCCACATTTTCAAATAAATGATTAAAAAAATATAATAGTCAACGTTGCATCAATTGTAGCGCTGACTATTTTTTTTAAAATAATTTGTAAAAAATTTCGTTTTACTGTTGCATAGAACATTTAATTGGTAGTATCTTTATCAAAAAATAATAACAACTAAAAATAAAAATTATGACAACTTTAAAATTCAATCGTTACGAAACTCTTTCAAGAATAGAAAATATGTTCTTATCAAACTTAATAGATGCTGTAAGAGAATTTAATGTACCATCTGTAAGTAGATTAAAGAACATGCTTAACGGAGCACAAGACGGACACCTTTACTCTTTTGAACTGACTCTTGAAGTATTCAGAGCTGAGGTAGGATTTCACCTTGAAGGAAGAAGTGTAGAGGCTAGCAGATTAGCTTACGACATAGAGATGTTCGAAGAGGAGTTAAGAAACAGACTAACAAAATAAATTAAAAATAAATTAAGATACTGTTGCCTCGCATATGAAGTTGCAGTATCTTTATCAAAAAATAAAATTATGTCAAGAGCAGAAAAATTAGAAGAGATCAAAGAGTTAAGAGATTACCTAAGAACAACGAAGAGCACAAGATGTTTGTCAGATATGTACAGACGCGTTGAATGGTTAGAGAAAAATTTAGATACACCTCAATCAAAAGAAGAGAGACAAATGCTTAAAGAATACAATGCATCTAAATCTTCTAAAACATTAAGTTTCAATCTTAACTAAATAGATTAGATAACTAATTAATTTAAAAATAAAAATATGGTAGAAGTAATTAAACACACATTAGGATTTTGCGGAGAGCATTGGCATCCTAATCTATGGACACTCCTTGCGGGAGGATTTGGAATGGTTGCAACAATTAAGTATGCAGTGAGCTATATCAAATGTAAGGTAAACTCCTTCAGAGATGAGCTGTAAGGAGTGTGGTGGATCCAAACCAATAACCAACAAACATTTTGGACTTTGTCGAGAATGCAATAATATGCGTTTACATGGATCCAAATATGGTAAGCCATACAATTTAGCCTCAGAGAAAAGAAAGTCTCTTAGAACGAAGATAAATAGGCTTGACCACAAAGTGAAGGTTGGAAAGAAGACTACAAAGAAACAAAGTGAAAACAGATCTGGGAAAAATCTTAAATTAGATGAAGCATTCTATGAAGAGAGTTTTAACCAATCTAATCACAAATGTGAGGAATGTGGTATTCAACTTCCAACTGAATTTAGAAACGACGATGGAAAAATAAATGCACGATGGAGATATTCTCATATAGTAGCTAAGAGTATAGCTTCAGAGATGAGACACGATTTAAACAACATTAATCATTTGTGCTTAAAACATCACACACAGTGGGACCATGGCGACAGAATGACGATGAAGATTTACGAGAAGAATAAGAAGAAGTTGCCTAAATACTTTAAAGACTAAAGTGTTGACTTTCAAGTGTTTAGGCTTAACTCCATAGAATAAGAGAAAAAGTGTTTTTTATAAACGACTTTTGGAAAAAATTTCACAACAATTAAAAATACAAATATGCAGTCACCATACAAAAAAGTAATCGTTTACGATTTAGAAACAGGAGGGTTCGATCCCAAGACAAATGCGATAACAGAAATCGCAATGGTAGTGATCGATCTTGACACATTAAAAATTGAAGATACGTTTAACGTAATCATCAAACCTCACTTTGATCTTGAGTACCGATTAGGAGACTCTTTGAAGGAAGCTAGAGCAATCTTTAAAGCAGTTGCAACTAAGGATGGAGAAACCAAACTTTCAACAATAACATATAAAGGAAAAGTACATACGATTAAGGACTTGGATCCAATCGTAGAAGACATTGCTTTATTTGATGAAAAGTTAGAAGCACTTGGAACAACTTTCAACTACGATCAAATTCTAAAGCTAGAAGGCAATAGTAAGATTGGAGATGTTGCAAAATTATATTTCGACAAGACATATAATCCTCAAGCACTAAACGTAACTCACATGACAAGAGAAATGTTAGTCAATGAAGGAATTGATTTAGCAGACGCAACAGATCAGGCTGCTGCATTCATTAAGAAGTATACAATCGGAAACGCAAAACCAATATTGGCAGGTCACAACATTAAGAAGTTTGACAATCCGTTCTTGGAGAAGATGTTTGAAACAGGTGGCTATAATCTATATAAAGCGATTTGCGACACTCAAATGATTGATACGTTGGAATGGGCCAGGCTAAGATGGTTCGACGCTCCTAGCTTTGCATTAGGCGTTTGTGCCAATGCTGTTGGAGTTGAACTAAAGGAAGCTCACAGAGCATTACCTGACACAGAAGCAAATGCAGAATTTTTAATCAAGATGTTGAAAGGCTTGAGAGGAGAAGGAACGCAGGAGAGTACTTACGAGAAGAGAAAATTTAATTTCAATTTCTAAAATAAATAACAAAAGATGTTGCTAGATTCAAAAATAGTATTATCTTTACCAAAAATAAATATCAATAATTAAAATTTATAAGATGAGTAAAAGACAAAAAGTAAAAGTACGAAGAGCATATAGAAATGCAAAACAATTATTAACTGAATTAGGAACGGGAGCAGCCTATGCTTTAAAAAACTAAAAACAAATGACAGAGAAAAAATTTATTGCTGAAAAAGTCTTTGATGGATTCAGTACAGTATTCAGACAAGCTGGAGCAGAGGGAACGCATTGTCGATTCTTACATGGTTATGGTATATCTTTTAAAGTAACATTTGAAGGTGCATTGGACTATAGGAATTGGGTTTGGGACTTCGGAGGAATGAAGAGAGCCAATACTCAAATTGATGGTATGTCTCCTAAAGTATGGATGGACTATATGTTTGATCACACAACTGTGGTCGCTCAAGATGATCCATTCTTAGGAATCTTTCAGAACATGGACGATTGTGGACTAATTCAACTAAGAGTTATTCCTGCTACAGGAGCAGAGAAGTTTGCAGAATACATCTTCAACAAATTGAACGACTTTGTTCAAGAGGAAACTGAAGGCAGAGTAAAGATTAAGAAAGTAAAGTTTATGGAGCATGCTAAGAATAGTGCTTCGTTTGGAGAATTTTAATAACAATAAATTAATAAGATGAGCGAATATAAATCAATTAATCTAAAGAGCATCAAGACGGAGAAGAAAGCTCCTAAGTTGCCTGAGATTAAACAATTAAAAAGGATTAAAGACAAAGATAAAACTTTGCCAATTGCAGAAATCTATACGGCAGTGCAGTCGGAAGGAAGTAGAGCAGGCTATCCTACCGTAGTAATTAGAACTACAGGATGTACTCATAGATGCTATTTTGGAGAAGGCGGATGGTGTGACTCTTGGTACACAAGTATTCATCCGGATAAAGGAACTTATAGCTTCAACGACATAGTTGCAGCATATGATAAGAACCCTCACATCTCGGAAATGATGTTAACAGGAGGAAGTCCCTCAATGCATGCTGCATTAGTTAATGAGTTAACGCACTTTGCAAATGAACGCAACATTGTAATCACAATGGAGACTGAAGGTTCACATTTCTTATCTACAGATTATCCAATTGGACTACTAAGTATTAGTCCTAAGTTTAGCAATAGTACTCCAGTGTTGGGTGTACTGACTCCTAAAGGAGATGTTACAGATGAGAAGATGATCAAAAAGCATAAGAAGTTTCAAATGAATACTGAAGCTATTAAAGCAAGTATCGAGTACCATTCAGACTATCATATCAAACCTGTATGGGGTGGAAGTGATTACGAAGAACTAAAAGAGATTACAGATTACATCGACGAGCTAGAAGTAGACCACAATAAAGTTTGGTTCATGCCGGCCGGAGATTCAAGAGAGTCGTTACAGAAATCATATCCACTAGTATTTGATTGGGTAAGAGATAATGGATATCGTATGACTTGGAGACCACATATTATTGCATTCGAAGATCAAAGAGAGGTGTAATGAATATGAAATTAATATACGGATCAGATACAGGAATGACTGAAGAGGTATGTGGAATTGTCGAGAGAGAATTTGATCGTATTGATGAAGTAGTTGAAGTGTCTGAGATGGAAGGAGATGATTGGACTAGTCATGATTTTTATATGATTGGTCTTTCAACTTGGTACGATGGAGACTTGGTATCGGCTTGGGAAGATTACTTTGATGAATTCAAAACAAAAGATTTTAGAAATAAGACGTTTTGTTTATTTGGATTAGGAGATCAAGAAGGCTACGGAGAATATTTCATAGATGGAGTAGGAATGTTGGCTGAGGTTATTGTTGAGAATGGTGGAACGATTATTGGTAATTGGAGTACTGAAGGATATGATTACGAACAGAGCAAGGCTGAAATAAATAAAGAAATGTTTTACGGATTGGCTTTAGATGAAGACAATCAAGACGAACTATCTGAAGAGAGAATTTCTCAATGGATTGTTCAATTAAAAAAAGAGTTAGAATAAGTTGCTAGATTGAAAAAGTTTAGTATCTTTATCAAAATTATTAATTAAAAATATATACAAATGAGTAAAAAACAATTCGTAGATAACCTAGAGCTAGCAGAAGCTGGACACGCAAATGGTATCTCTCTACAGTTAGCAAAGGCAAGACTTGCAAATGGTCCTGAAGCAGCTTTGACTGAAGAACAAAAACAAGTGATCATTGATAATGCAGCTAAGGCGTATGCAGATTTCTTAACTGCTCTTGGAGTAGATTTTGAGAATGATCCAAATTCTAACGACACTCCTAATCGTGTTGCGAAAGCATACGTAAATGATTTATGGGCAGGACGTTATAACGCAATGAGTAAGATTACAGGATTCCCTTCAGATGGGTATGATGGTATTGTTCAGGAGTCTCACATCCCAGTAGTATCGATGTGTAGTCACCACCACCAAGCAATTGGAGGTTCAGTAAGTATTGCATACATTGCATCAAAAGAAGGTAAGGTAGTTGGACTTTCAAAACTAAACAGAATCGTTGAATTGTTTGGAAGACGTGGAGCGATCCAAGAACAACTAACAGTAGCCATTCATAATGCAGTAGATAAGATTTGTGAAGGTAACGAAGGAGTTGCAGTATCAATCTCAGCAACACACAATTGTGTATCTTGTAGAGGTGTAAAGCATCAAGGTGCTTCAATGCAAACAGCTAAGTTATCAGGATACTTTAAAGATGATCCTGCAGCTAGAAATGAATTTTATACTAACATTTCATTATCAAAAAAATAATATATGAACTTAAATGAATATCAAGAGAAGGCTATAACTAGTAAAATCTATGACGATTCAGTTGCGATACCCTACGTAGTGTTGGGTATCTGTGGCGAGACGTCAGAGTTATACGAAAAGATTGTAGAAGCAATTGGTTATGGAGACGATGCAGATTTAGATTTGTTATCAAAAGAAACGGCAGACATTATATGGTACCTTGCAGCATGGGCTGAAGAGAACGGATTAATGTTAGAAGATATTGCAAAGATGTCAGATTCAGAATCACATCCTACAATTGCAGACATGATGGATGATTTAATTAAGTATTCAGGTCAGATTGCAGAATACTCAAAGAAGGCTTTGAGAGATGATTTCGCAGACATTAGCAAAGGAGTTTATCCTGCAAGCAAGATGAATAAAACTAACGTATCTGTTGCAAATTTATTATCAACAGTAAAGAGTGTTGTAACATTCTTCGGATTAGATTTCGAATTAGCACTACAACAGAATATTGATAAACTAGCTTCGAGAGCAGCTAGAGGAGTTTTGGGAGGATCTGGAGATGTTCGTTAGAAAGACAATAGGAATAAAGACGAGTGTGGAAGGATTCCATGCTTTCGCAAAAGCAGAAGAAATGTTTGGAGAAGAAGTAGCCTTCTTGGCAGTACGTCACAGACATAACTTTGGAGTAGAGATGGAGATGATCGTTAATCATAACGACAGAGATCAAGAGTTTATTCTTGTTCAGAGAAGAGTACAAAAGTACTTATATGACAAATATGGTTTCCCTGCTGAGTTTGGGAATCTAAGTTGTGAATCAATTGCTGAAGAGTTAATGGAAAAGTTTAATGCCATTACAGTTAAGGTAGATGAGGACGGAGAGAATTTTGCACGAATAGTTAAAACAAATATATGAGTAAAGTAATATTTATTTCAGGAGAGATATGTAGCGGTAAGGATACGATGATTCAGATCTGTTATAGAGACGAGGAGTTTAGACAGATTGATTTAGGACAGTTGGTAAGAGAGAAATTTCAGACAGCAGAACGAATCTTTGATAACAATCTAGAACCTTACTTCATTGAACGAATAATGGCAGAGATGAAAAAGTATCCACAAGTGACATTTGTTGTAACAGGATTACGTCAACCAACTCTTGCAAAGAAGATTGAAAATATATTTGATGAAGTAGAACACAAATACTTAGTTGTGCCGAGAGATATTTTGAAAAAGAGGTATGAAGCTAGAGCAAATGTAAAAGACGCTAAGATTAAGTTTGAGGATGCTATAGCAGGAGATCAATCTTTAGGTATGAAAGAATTACAATATTATTTATTAACAGAAGCCAAGTGTGACTTCATAAAGAACTACGACGATGAAGAAAGATTGTAAATGTACAGGATGCAAATGTGGTAAAGGGATGGACTTTTATGTTATCCCTCCCAACGATCACTTAGAATTAATGGATCGAGGAGATAGATACTTCTGCTTATCGCAGATTTATTTAAGAAATGAAGAATACAGAAACTTCTTTAAGGCTAGAGTAGCTGAAGGAAAGTGGGTAACATTAGATAACGGAGCGGGAGATCACGAAACCGTAACGAAAGAACAAGTATTGGAGATTGCAATCGATCTTCAGCCAAGTGAATTAATACCATTAGATATCTTATTTGATGGAAAGAGTACTCTTGATAACTTGAAGTGGACAATTAAAGCCAAAGCTGGGATCCCTGAATTAGACAATGTAGAAATATTTGCATGTCCTCAAGGAAAAGATTTAGATGAGTGGCTAGAAGTATATCAATACATGATTGATAGTCCGGATGTAGATACGATTGGAATGAGCAAGTTAGCAATTCCATGGGTTATGTCAGGAGTTAAGTTTGGAGATGTAGGAATCGCTCAAGATAGAAACGATATGTACAAACTACTAACTGCTCAAGGATTAATTCAAAAGCCACTTCACTTTTTAGGAGCAGGAGAACCATGGGAGTTTGAATTATACAGAGGAGATCCATTAGTAAGATCAACAGATAGTTGCTTTACAGTATGGGGAGGTATGAACAATCAGAAGTTTGGTACTGAAGATTACGAACGTATCCCAACTCCACATGATTATTTTGAAAGAGAGATAACAGATGAGCAAATGGACAACGTAATTCATAACATAGAGTATATGAAGCAAGTGACCAAGTAAATAAGAATGATCGGCAATTAAGCCAAAACTAAATATAAACAATTATGAGTGAGACAAGAGTCAAGTTAGACCAAAGGGAACGTCAGTTCAACGACTTAAATGCACAGGGGTGCACAAGTACTATCGTAATGGCAAATCTAGAAAACCAAATAGGTCTTCTAAGAATTGAAGTTGCAGAAGAGGAGTTAGAATTAGCAAAAGAGAATTTGAAACCATTCTTTACCAACTATTAAGAAAAATAATTTATTAAAACAGCCCTGCAGAAATGTGGGGCTTTACTTTTTTATACAAAGTTTTTAAAAATAATTGAAAAAAGTTGAGCTTTGAAGTTGAAGTTGTATGTATCTTTATCAAAAAATAATAACAACAACATTAAAAAATAACATTATGGGTACATTAGTAACAATCGCAGACAACAAAATTGATAGATTATTCACAGAGTTAAGTAACTTAACAAAAGGAACAGAAGTTATCGATATTAGAAAAGAAGATTTCAACAAGACAGAGATGATGATAAGTGTAGGTGTTGAGTTTGAATCTAAAGCTAGAATAATTATAGAGAACTGCAAGTACAGAATGAGTGCTTACTAAAACAATAACAACAACAACTAAATAAAAATATTATGGTACTAGTAACAATTACATTTAAGAACGCAAGTAATACAAAAGTAATCCTAACAGAAGGTTTAATCCAAATGTTATGGATGCAGATGAGTAATAACGAATTCATATTCGAAGTTGAACATGAAGAAATAGATATGTTAATATCTGAGATTGATGAGGAGATTGAATTCCCTATCGCAACCGTAACCGTAGAAGATGAAACTAATGAATAAAGAACAAAACAAATTAAATGCATACTGCATCTCCATGCTACTCGACTTTGAGATAGATGGAGATGTATTAAGTATTGACGATAAGAAGTATCTTATACTTAACGATGAGATAAACCTAATTGATGAGGATGGAGATTTTGAACCTGACTCAGTATTCAAATTAGATGAAACCATGGAAGGCTTTGTTTATGAATTTGGAGGAAGATGGTACACTCAAGTTAAAGATGAGGACTTACAATTGAATGAATTAGTATACGTAGGAAATGCAAAACAGAAATTGCCTACGAAATCCTTTCTAGGAATTAGATCAGGATACGAACTAATGAATGGAATTGGATTATATAAAGATTGGATAGCCAAAGCAAAATTCTTAGGAATACAAACTTTAGGAATATGTGAGAAGAATACACTTGGAGGAGTATTGGCATTTCAGAGCGAATGTAAGAATGCAAACATCAAGTCTATTATAGGAATGACAACACCGATTAAAGGTTCAGAAGTATATGATGTTAAATTATATGCAAAGAACTTTCAGGGATGGTTAAACTTATTGAAACTTAACACAATCATTAATGTAGATATGAAGCCAAATATATCTGAAGAAATCTTGAAAGAGAGTTTGGAAGGATTATTCTTAGTCGTGGATCCAAAAAATACGAGCTATGCTCAAGTGGATCAAATTAAAGAGATTGTAGACTTCTATCAATTAGATACTGCTAACTTTTTAAACCAAGATAGAGATGAAAAGTATATTGATAACTTGGAGAAGTTTATGGTAAGTGATTTAGAACCTATTTCAATTACAGATGCTTTTTATTTAGAGCAACAAGACTTCAGAACGAGAGAATCGATATGGACTATCAATAAGGCGTTCGATGACAAAACTGATAACCAATATCTAAAGAATAAAGATCAGCTCGCAAAAGAGCTTATTTTGATGTTTGAAGAAGGTAACAAGAGTTGGATACCTCTATTCAAAAAATCTGTAGCAAATGAATCGTTATTGATTGAAGGCTGTACTTTTGAATATGATACAGATACAAGACATTTGCCAAGATATATAATGAGCGAAGAAGAGAGTGCAAATTTCAATACGAACGAAGAACTATTTCTTCATATAGTAAAGAAAGGATTTAAAGATAGAAGCATTAACGATCCACAAAAATATATTGCAAGATTGAAAAAAGAGATTGCTGTATTAAAGATGGGGGATGTTATAGATTACTTTTTAAGTCTGCATGACATTATAGGATATGCAAAACGTCAGAATATGTTAACAGGAATTGGACGTGGCTCAGCAGGAGGAAGTTTAGTAGCTTATCTAATGGGAATCATTCAAGTGGATCCACTAAGGTTTGATCTGCTATTCGAAAGATTCTTGAACGAAGGACGTATGGGAAGATTCGAAGATAGACCAAGCTTCAAGATAACACAAGAAGATGGATCCGTGATTGAATTTGAAGAGGGTTCTTTGGTTAGAATAAAAAGAGATAATAAAGAAACAGTCGTATTTGTACATGAACTTGTAGAAGGAGACGATATAATAATATACTAAACATATGAAGATAGTAAACATAACACAAGGAGTTTCTAAGAAGCTAGTGGATGGAACACTTCCTGATATTGATACAGACTTTGCAGGTAGAAATAGAGCAGAGATTAAACAATACATGGAAGATAGATTTGGACAGAAGCAAGTATGCTCTGTAGGTTCTTATTCTACGATGAAGTTGAAAGGTCTTGTTAAAGATTTTGCACGAATATCTTCAGTAGACTTTAAAGAAGCTAACCTGATTACATCCATTATAGATAATGGAGATTCAACGATGCTTGATTTAATAAAGAGAGCTAGTGCAGAACCAAAGCTCAAGTCCTTTATCAAAAGAAATAGCGAGATGTTCTACATGCTGCCAACACTATTGGATCAGCCAAAGACGCAATCAATACATCCATGTGCAGTGATCATCTTTCCAAGAGTAATGACTGCTAGCGAATGGGTGCCTACAAGACTAACTCAAGGATTGATCGTTAGTGAATGGAGTGGTGGAGAGATGGATGATGCAGGATTCTTAAAGGATGATATCTTAGGAATTAAACAATTGGATAAATTTACAGATATCCTTTCGTTGATTGAACAGAACGGAAAGGACGTACCGGATATATATAACCTACCTCACGATCCAGAAATATTCAGGTATTTTGGTAACGGATGGAACGGAGATGTATTCCAATTAGGTTCTACAGGATTAACAGAATATACAAAATCGTTAAAGCCACAAAGGCTTGAAGACCTTATTGCAGCAACTGCTGTATATCGTCCAGGTCCTATGGAGAATCACTATCACGAAATATATGTGAAGTGTAAGAACGAAGGAAGAGTGCCCAAGTATTTATGGGGAACAGAGAACATTGCTAAGGATACGTTCGGATTGCTTATATACCAAGAACAGGTTATGCAAGTATTTCAGGAAGTAGGAGGACTTAGTATGAAGGAAGCTGACGACGTTAGACGAGCGATGGGTAAGAAGAAACTATCAGCATTATTAAAGTGGAAGGAGAAGGTGTCTGAAGGGTTTATAGCCAAGGGTGCAACTGCTTCTGAATTCAATGATGTATGGGATGCTGTATTAGAATTCGCAAAGTACGGATTCAATAAAAGTCACTCAGCCGCATATGCAATGACAGGATATGCTAGTCAGTATTTGAAGGTACATTTTCCAATTGAATATTGGACTGTTGCTTTAGATTACGCAAACGAAGAAGATACGTTAAAGTACTTATCTGAGATTGTACAGACAAAGGCGATTGATATAAAGGCTCCACATATTAACCAATCAGGAATAAGCATGCTTTCAGATCAAGAATCTTCAACTATATTTTGGGGACTTGGATCCATTAAAGGTATTGGAGAAGATACTGCAATGCAGATTATTAAAGATAGAGAGCAACATGGTGACTACGAATCGTTTGATGAGTTTTGTGCTAGGCATCTATTTAAAGGATCGAAAGTAAAGAAGCAAACATACGAAGCATTGGTAGCATCAGGAGCATTTGATGATATGTATAACTTTGAAGGAAGAGAAGAAAATAGACTTTCACTCATTCAGCAATACAGAGAAATGCGAAAAGTAAAGATTGCTAACCCATCAAGAGATCCATATACAATAGGACAGCTAGATGAGAGATGGTGGTGGTGTCTACAGCAGAAGAGATTGACGGGACTAGCTTCTATCGATTACAAACAGATAGCTGAAGACAATAATATAGAAACAGCATTCTGTACTTTATCTGAATTAGGTTCAAGACAAGAGAAATCTATCTTCAGATCGTTTGGAGGATACATAGTTGAAGCCAAAGTAGGAAGAAGTGCTAAAGGAGAATATTGTCGTATTACAATTGAGCACAATTATAAGCTGTTTAAAGTAATGGTTTGGTCAGAAGAGTATGAAAACTTTAAAACCTTACTAAAGAACTCAGAAAAAAATCTTTTAATTTTTGAAGGAGAAGTAAAGTATGATGCGCGTTGGTCTAAGGCTAACCAATTTACACTAAAAGAAAATTCAAAATTAATTGTATTATAATGAGATTTAACCAATAAAAG
>TARA_R110002049_G_scaffold29048_1_pt1 | contig 11980 bp, 7 predicted proteins | sample TARA_R110002049 | Tara Oceans TARA_R110002049 (sample SAMEA4396941) | marine metagenome | biome: Polar Biome; feature: [SRF] surface water layer (ENVO:00010504); material: water (ENVO:00002006), including particulate matter (ENVO:01000060) such as... | depth 5 m
AAAAAATACTTATAAACAATGGGATGACTTAACTATGGATGATAGTCCTAAAGATATGGCAGGTGCTTATTATAATAGTTTTATTAAAGATAAATCATTAGTAGATAGACTTAAAAATTCTTTTAAAATTAAAAAAGTTAAATAGGAAATAAAATGGATAAAAAAAAAATAAAAAACGTATTAAAAAATACTTATACAAACACAATGGATTATCTTGATAAACAAGGAACTAAATTTGAACAATCTACATTGTTTACATTTAAAGCTAACGATCCTAGTAATAAACAAAAAAGAGTTTCTCCTTTTAATAAAGAGTTTTTTAAAAAACCTTACGGAAGAAAATAAAATGGTAAAAATAAAAAATATTTTAAAAAATACATATACAGATACAAAAGATTATTTAACTATTAAACCAACTCAAAAAAGATCATTGTTTTCTACTTTAAAAAAACAAGCTAATAGAGATCTTGTTCCATTGGAACATAATGAAAGAATGAACTCTAATGAAATAAGAACATATGGTTTAAGTAAAAATTATGCTGTACGAGCAGTACAAAAAAAACTTACTAAAAAAGGTAAAGCTGCTGTACAAGACATGAGATTAAAAAGTATTAATAAATAATGGCAACTACAAAAGTAGATATATGTGCGAGAGCCTTAGTTATGATAGGAGCGCAACCTATATCTTCTTTTTCTGATGGTAGCACAGAAGCTCTTGTTGCATCTAATTTATATGAAGACATTGTAGAGTCTTCTTTAACAAGACATAGATGGAAGTTTGCTACTAATCAAAAACAATTATCTTTACTTACTGCTAAACCAGAAGCTAGATATGAATATGCATATCAATTACCAGCTAGTCCAGGAGTTTTACATATAGCTTCTTTAACAGTAAATGATTATGTAATTCCATATACAAGATATAAAGATAAAATTTACGTTAATACTTATGGTGCTAATCATAGTTTAATACTTGATTATATTTACAGAGTAGAAGAAGAATATTTTCCAGCTCATTTTAAAGTTGCTTTAGAATATGAACTAGCTTCTTTATTTGCAGGTTCAGTTGCAAGAGATGCAGGAATGATTAGAGAGTTTAAAGGTTTAGCTGATAGACAATTTTTAATATCTAAAAATATAGATGCTTCAGAAGTAACTAATAAAAAACTTGATACATCTAGATTTATTAATTTAAGAAACACTACAAGAACTGATGTATAATGGCAAGAGCATTAAAAACTGTAATAACAAATTTTTCAGCAGGAGAGCTTAATCCTTTACTAGCTACAAGAACAGATACTCCAGCTTATATTAATGGTGCTAAACAATGTAGAAACTTTGCATTATTAGCAGAAGGTGGTTTAATGAGAAGACCAGGAACTTCTTACTTAGCTACATTACCAGCTGAATGTAGATTAATACCTTTTGTTTTTTCTGATGATGAAATAGCTATTATTGCTTTATCTAATAATAGAATGGATGTTTATAATATTAGTGGTACTGCTTTATCTTCTAATATTACAACTAACTGTAATTGGACTACAGCTCAATTATTTGAATTAAATTTTGCACAGTTTGCAGATACTATTTTTATTACTCATAGAGATAATCCAATAAGAAAAATATTTAGAACTTCAGCTACAGCTTTTGAAGTACAAGCATTTGCATTTGATACAGACGATTCAATAACTGTAAATAGTACAAATAAATCAAAACAACCTTTTTATAAATATGCTGATGGATCTATAAGTGTAACACTTTCAGCTCACGCAACAGGTGCAGGAAGAACATTAACTGCTTCAGCTAGTGCATTTACATCTGCTTATGTAAACACATATTTAGAAGTAAATAAAAAACAAGTTTTTGTAACAGGATTTACAAGTGCAACTGTACTAACAGTTACTGTGATTGAAGATGCAGGAAGTGCTGGACCACATTTTGATTGGAAAGAACAAACAATATCAGCTATCAAAGGTTTTCCTCAAGCAGTTACATTTCATAATAATAGATTATGGTTAGGTGGAATTAAATCTAGACCTTCATCTGTACTAGCATCTACAATTTCAGAGTATTTTAATTTTGATACAGCAACAGGTCAAGCTGATGAATCTATTGATTTAGATATTGCAGGTTCAGAAATTAATGAAGTAAGACATTTTTTATCTGGTAAAGACTTACAAGTATTTACAGATGGTGGAGAATATTACATACCTAGATCTAATGATAATACTATTACTCCTGGCAATATAGCTGTACTAAGACAAACACCATATGGAATTGGTAGAACTTCTCCAGTGATGTTTGATCAAGCAGCAGGATTTGTACAAAAAAATGGTAAGTCAGTTAGAGAGTTTGTTTATTCAGATATAGAAGATGGATATAAATCTACATCAGTATCTATACTTGCAGAACATCTTATAGATAGTCCTAAACAAATAGCTATTATAAAAGGTAACTTTACAAGACCAGAACAATATGCATTGTTTTTAAATAGTGGTTCTGTACATAATGGATCTATAGCTTTGTTTCATTCAGTAAGAGATGAAAAAATTGCAGGATGGGGATTATGGTCAACAAAAACAAATGACTTCTTTCATTCTATTATAGCTCTTAATGAGTTTCTTGTAGTAGCTTGTAAAAGACAATTAAATGGTTCTACTGTTTATACTTTAGAAAAGTTTGCAGATGATGATAGTTTAACATTAGATTGTAGCTTAACATCTACTGTATCACAAAGAGGATCGCCTTTAGTTAAAGGGGCTTCACAGTCTGGATCTGTATTAATTACAGATGGTTTTACATCTAATCCATTAGTAAATGAAACATTTAGTATTGCAGGAAATGCTACTGTTTATACAATACAAGCAATAACAAACAATGGTGGAGGAACTTATACATTAAATCTAGATAAAACTTTAGCAGCAACTCCAGCAGATGATGCTGTTATTACTTTAATAAAAGTACATTTACATTCTGTAAATGGAATATATACTAATGAGTCAGTAAATTGTGTAGAGGGAAATAGTAGTCTTGGTGCGTTTACTGTTTCGGCATCTGATACTATTACTTTAACAAATCCTCACGCAACTGGGGTAAAGATAGGATTTAATTATACACCTGTGATAGAAACTATGCCAATTGATAAAGAATTACCAGAAGGTCCATTAACAGGACAACCAAGAAGAATTTCAAGAGCCATCATTGATATTAATTCTGCTTTAGATTTAACTGTAAAAGCTGCAGACAAGACTGCCAAATCTTTAGTAGTCCAACAAGTTAGTTTTACTGGTGGTTCTGACTTAACACCTGTTACAGAAAAAAAAGAATTTTTCTTTTTAGGTTATGATAAAAGTCCAACAGTAACATTATCTCAAGATGATCCATTACCTATTAAAGTATTAGGAATGAGTGTGGAGGTTATATTTGCATGAGTGCTGATCCAGTAACATTAGCTATTATAAGTACAAGTATTCAAGCTGTAGGAACTTATAAGGGAATACAAGCTGAGAAATCTAAAAACAAAGCAGCAATACAATCTTACGAAGATGAGAAAAAGTTTAATGAACTTAAAGCAATACAAGATTCAAACAACGTAAAAGATGAAGCAAAAAAGAAACAAAAAATTAATAAAGCTATTGTAGCAGGATCAGGTTATAATGATGATAGTAGACATTTTTTATCTACTCAATCTGAAATAGATAGAATAGCTGCAAAAGATATTACTAATATAAGAATTAATATGATGAGAGGAAATCAAAAAATGGATACTATGATTTATACAACTAAAGTTATGGGTAAAGCACAAGAGTTTGGTGGCTATGCTAGTATAGCATCAGCAGGATTTAAAACAGCTGCTTACGCTAAACAATACAAAGCTAGTAAAAAACCAAGAGGTCAATACTTTACAGATGATGATAAGGATAAAATAGGATAATGGCATTAAAACAAGGTAAAAGATTAGTAAATTTAAAATCAAGTGTAGCTGATAATATTGGTATACCTAAATATCCAGATACTAATATAGCAGCACAAATATCTAAACCTATTTCAGAAGCTATTGATTCTTTTAGAAAAATAGCTGAATCAGATGCTTCTGTACAATTTAAAACTTCTTTTAATAAAACATCTACAGAGCATTATTTAAATTTAAAAAAGAAATTTGAATTTGATCCAGATGGTATGAAAAATGCTGTAGATGCATATGCTAAAAATACTATTGAAAATACTCCACGTGTATATAGAGATTATGCTACTAACATACTTGCACAAAAAAACTTAGCTAATTTAAATTATGCAGCTGCTAATCATAAAAATTTAAATACTAATATCTCATTAAAAAACTGGCAAACTACAAGAACAGAAAATGAAAATTTATATGCAGAAAATATGGATAACATTCAAAATGATTCAGATGTAGGATGGTTTACTATTAATAGTTATACAGCAAATACATCATTTAAAAACTTAAATGAATCTTATGGAACTGCTGAAGATAATCTAGTTAATACTAATAGATATAAAGGAACTCAACTTAAAAAAGATTTAGAAAAAGATTTAGAAAATCTTGAAACACTTAGAGTATATAACTTAATGGTTAAAGATACAGAAGATGGTAGCAAAGGAGATGCTCTAACTTATTTAAATAATTATGCTGCTGGAAAAGATTCAAGAAGTTTAACAGAAGATTTATTTGAAAATAAAAACGAAAGAAATAATCCTATATTTAAAAAATATCAAGCTCATATAACTAACGATTTTAATAGAGCAAAAATAGTTAAAGAAGTTATGGCTCTTTATCAAAGTTATAATGGAGATAAGATTAAAGGATTAAATGTTACTAAGGAATATAACTTAGATGGATTACAAGAACCTGGACAAGTTTTAAATGTAATTAATTTTGAAGATGCAAAGAATACTAATGCTGTTGAATATGTAATTAAGAATATGCCTAATGCAAAACCTAAAGATAGAAATGATGCAATTAAAATTGTAGAAGATCATATTCAAATACAACAATTAGTAAGTGATGCTAAGAATGGAACTAAAATAAGTTTTAGAGATATAGAGCAAAAAACATTATTTGGTAAAGCTATTTTAGCTAACAATGGAATTAATGATGAAAACATTACTGACATAACTAATCCAGACTTAGGTAAAGCTGTTAGTCTAATGGCTAGATATGATATAAAACCAGAAGCTATTATTAATAGATTAAATACTAAAGTAAATGTAGACTTTAATAATCCAGGACAAATAGAAATCTATAAAGAAAATCTTGGTTTATACAAATTTATAAAAGCTCAATATCCTGGTTTAACTTTAGAAAATTCTTTTATATATGAAGAAGGTTTAAAAATGGGAGCTACAGCTGTACAAGATAATAAGTCTTTAGGTTTTAGATTAAATGATATTGTAAAAGATGTTCCTAAATATCAAGAAAGAGAAAAAAAAATAACTGAAAATTTAGCATTAAATGCACCAGAAGTTGCAGAACAATTTGCTGAAGTTATTAGTACATTAGATATTAATACAGATTCTTGGTGGGCTAAAAAATTTGGTTTAAGTGAAAAAAATAAATATACAGATTTATTTCACAATAGTGGTACAAAATTATTACCTAATAAATCATCAACATTATTAACTCCAGAAGTAAAAGCTAAATGGTTAGAAAATACTATGACACATTTAACACATATGGCAGGTAATAAAGATTTTGATTTAAATAGTGATGAAGGAAAAATTATGTTTCAACAAGCTTCTATTAAAGCTTTAGATTCTTTAAAAGATCAAGGTTTTACTGGAACAAAATTTAGTGGAAACAATCAAATTAAAATGGTGAAAAATGCATATGAAGATAAAATTGGAATACAAGATCAAGGTTTTGAAAATTCTATTATAGCTTATGGAGAATACTTAAATAACACTTTAACAGAAACACAAAAAAAAGAAAGATTTGGAAGTGCATTAATCGGAAAAAGTATTTTTAAGAAAGGAAAAATTGTAAGCAATAATATTAACAACATTATAAAAAAAGAAATAGATAATGGATTTGAAAATACTATTATAGAATTTGCAGGAACTTATAATGAGTTTGGACAACCAAATTATCATTTAAAAATGAATCATAATAATACTATTATTAATTTAACAGAAGGTAATAAATATTTTGATCCAACTGCATTTGCTGGAGTTAATAAAATTAGTGGTAAAAATGGAAGTAGAGATCAACTTATTCTTACTTTAGCTGAACAAAAATATGAAGCGTTTGAAAAAACTTTTGGTCATTTACTAGATGGTAATTCTTGGTCAGAAAACTTTGCTAAATCAGTAGTTTATAAAACTATTAAAATGGGTATAGAAGCTAGTGATTATAAATGGTACCCAGATATTCCAGGATTAAATGATGTACCTACAGAAATGAAACCATTTGCATTTATATTTAAAACTTTAGGAATAGATGTAGATTTAAAACCTTACTATGATGAAGGTATTAAAATTAACAATGAAATAGATCAACACTTATCTATGGATGCACAGATAGAATCTGATACTAGAATTAGTCCTAAAGATAAAAAAGTAGAATCTGTATTTCCTCCATACAAAACAGAATACACTAGACAAAATGCTAGTCTGTATTACAGAAAATATGCATATGATAATTATCAAAATACTTCTTTACCATTAACATTAAGAACAAATAATTATATGGCAGTTATGAAAACTGATTCATCTTGGGAAGGTGAAATAACTGATATTAATACTGGCAATCAAGCTGCGATTTTTGCTAGACCTCAAGATTCTATTAGAGCTGGTATAAGAGTTATGATTAATAACTCATCAATTATTAATAACAATACTACTAAAAGATATAGTGACACACCAACAATAGAAGAAATTTTAACAAGTTACGCAGAAAAAACAGAACCATACTTAAATGCTTTAGAATCTAAAACTGATATGACAAGAGATACTGTTATTAATTTTTTAGATAACAATCAAATGCATGGACTAATTAAATTTATGATTGAACATGAAATGGGATCAGCAGCATTTAATAAATATTATCCTGCAGATAATCAAGTTTTCTTAGACTCTATGATCTTTGATGGATATGAACAAGGTATCAATTCTTACAAAGGTCAACTAGGAAAAATTAGATGATCCAATATCCTATTACACCAAATGAAGAACAAAAAATATTTGAAAAGGCTAATAAAACTGTAGAGTATAATTTAACTGATTTTGGAACAGGTTTTGCAGATGAAAATTTATTAGCTATTGGAGCTAATTACTTAATGGAAAACCAAGATTTTCCACCAGATGAAAACTATAATCCTAAAGAAGATCAACAACTTATACCTTATGCAGATAGTTATGATATGTTTATGTTTAGTAAAAGCCAAGCAGAAACAACATCAATAATTAATAAATTAAAAAATCAAGCAGAAACAAATTATGCTAGTCCTTGGTATCATTTAGGTAGAGTAACTGGAGCTTTTACAGATCCTTCAACTTTATTATTATTTACTAAATTAGGTAGTACAGCTAAATTATTTGGTACAGCATTTGCTGCTGAAGAAATAGCTAAACAACAATTTGATGCTACAAGAGAAGATTCTTATGTTCCTTGGACTGTAGCAGGTGGATATGGATTGCCATACATTTTAAATAAAATGGCTAAAGGAAATGTTGGTGCAGCAACACAACAAAAAATTATAGAAGGAGATAAAGCTATAAATACTATACCTAAAAGAATTGATCAAAAATTATATGAAGATGGAAAGTTTATTAATCCTACAGAAAAACCTCCAACACCAGGAAGTGTAGGAGCTGCTGCTAATGAAGAAAAAATAAGACCAACACCTAAACAAGAATTTGAAGGTGAAAGATTTGTTAAAAGTAATTTAGGAGTCTTTGGTGAAGATGGTCCTTGGACTAATGTATTTAGAGTTACTAAAGCTATATCTAAAAATGCAAGAACAATGATTGCAGATATATTAGACACACCTTTACTTAAATTAAAAAACACTAAAGAGTATGGATTTAGATCTACTAATAGATCAATAGAAACAGAATTAAGAATGAGGGAAGTAGGGAACATAGAAGCTATGAAAGAAATCAAAGAACAATATATGTTAATGATTAAAAGAGTACAAGATGGAAAAGAATTTAAAACAGAGATTGGTGTTAATTTACATAATAGATTTAATGATAAAATGTCTTTAGCTGAGTTTGCAAGAGAAGTAACTAAAACAAGACTCAATGGTATGCAACATGATATTCCAGAAATAGCAGCTGCTGCTAGAGTAACACAACAAAAAGTATATGGTCCAATAGGACAAGAAGTACAAGATCTAGGTATTAGAAAACTTCCTATAGAAAGAGAAATAAAATTATGGAAATCTGTTTTAGATCAAATGGTAAAAAAAGGTGAAGGAACTAAAACATTTAGATCTAAAGTAGATGGTACACAAACTACATATTCAAGAACAGAAATAACAAATAAAATAGCAAAATTAGAAGACAGACTTAAAAGATCTAATAATCTAGTTAAAGATTATGTTAATATTATTTACAACAAATCTAGTATAGATGCTAACAAACCATTATTTAAACAAATAATTAAAGAAGATTTAATTAAACAAGGAAGATACATCAATGATAAAAAACTAACTAAATTAGTAGATGACTTATCAAATCATTTTCCTTTTATTAGATTTGAAAAAACTAAATACACTGATGATGTAAAAGATTTATTACTTGAAAGATATGTATTTAATAGACCTAGATATGCTAGATCTACAAGAGCTAGAGAATTGAATCTTTCAAAAGAAGCTCAATTAAAATTAATAGATAATGATTTTGTTGTTAGCGATATATTTTCTTTAATGAAAACATATTATAGACAAGTAACTCCAGACATTTTATTTACAAGAAAATATGGAGATCCTAATGGTTTAGGATATAAACTTATTGATGACGGAGCTGACTCTATGGCATCTCCAGGCTTAATGCAGGTAGCAGAAGAATATAATTTAAGAATATTTAAAGCTAATACTAAACAACAAAAACTTAAACTTGTTAAAGAAAAAAACCAAGTACTTGAAGATCTAGAAGCAGGTATAGAACTTGTTAGAGGTACATATGGTTTACCTGCTAATCCTCATGCTTGGACTTCTAGAGCTATGAGAACAATGAAACATTATAATGCTCTTACAATGCTTACAGGTTTTTTTGCAGCAACAGCTGACGTTGCTAGAATAGTTATGACTTCTGGTATTGAAAGAGGATTTAAAACACAATTTGAAATGTTATCAGATATGTTAGGAAAAAATGGTAGTCTTTTTAAAGCAGGTAAAAAAGAAGCTCAATCATTTGCTGAAGCAGTAGATATGGTTACAGGACAAAGAGCTATGTTATTTTCTGATATTGGAGATATGTTTGGTATGACTTCTAAAATAGAAGGTATGATGGGTAAAGCAGCTAACTTTAATTTTATGTATGTAAACTTAATGTCTAGATGGACAGAGTTTATGAAAAGTGCTGCATCAGTTACTATTGGTTCTAGAATTATAGAAGACTCTATTAAATGGAGTAAAGGTACTTTAGCAGATAAAAACAAAACTAAGTTAGCAGCATCTGGAATTGATGAAGATACAGCTAGAAGAATAGCTAATTCATATGAGAAACATGGAACTAAATTAAAATATAATTATATGGCTAATACTGCTGAGTGGACTGATGACGCAGCTAAAAATGCTTTTGGTGGAGCTTTAAATAAAGATATAAATATTACTGTTGTTACTCCAGGAAAAGGAGATACTCCATTATTTATGAACTATGAGTTAGCTAGTACTATTGTACAGTTTAAAAAATTTGCAATGGCAGCAACACAAAGAATGTTAATGAGAGGTATGCAAGAAAAAGATTTAGATTTTTTATTTGGATCAATCTTATTAATGGGTACAGGTATGTTAGTTGATTCTGTTTATAGTACAATGAGATTTGATAAAGATTATAGTAAAATTCCTTTAAGTGTAAAACTTCTTAATGCATTTGACAGATCTGGATTAGGTGGAATTTATGTAGATGTTAATAGAGCAGTAGAAGCTCTTACAGATAATAGAATTGGTATAAGACCATTAGTAGGTGCAAGAAGACCTTATGGGTCTTCTATGAAATCTAAAGTTGGTTTAATAGGTCCTTCGGCATCACAAATTTATAATATAATGGATATTATGTATGATGTTGGTGGAGGTAAATACAATCATTATACAGCACGTAATGTGCGTAGATTAATTCCATTTCAGAACGTATGGTATCTGGACTGGTTATTTGACGACATAGAAAAAGGATTACGCTAATGGCAATTAATATTTCTGATGTAGAACCACGAGTACAATATACTGCTACTTCTGGTCAAACATCTTTTACTGTAGGTTTTGAGTTTTTTACAAACACAGACTTAAAAGTATTTAATGGATCTTCACTATTAAGCTTTGCAGCTTCACCTAGTGATGCTACAGAATATTCTGTTACAGGAGCAGGTGTAACTGGTGGTGGATCAATTACATTAGGTGGTAGTGGAGCTACACTAAATAATATAATTACAATATCTAGAGATTTACCAATAGCTAGATCTACAGACTTTCCTACATCTGGAGCTTTTCAAATAGCTTCTCTTAATGATGAATTAGATAAATTAACAGCAATGGCTCAGCAATTAGAAAGAGATTTAAAATTTTCTCCTAGAGCTTCGGCAACAACAGCAAACACATTTAATATTACATTTCCTAACCTTGTTGCTAATAAAGTATTATCAGTTAACAGTTCAGGTAATGGTTTAGAATTTGCACAAGATATAACAGACATAACTGCTCTTGCAGCAATTACTAGCGACATTACTGCTGTAAGTGCTATAGCCAGTGATATTGCAGCAGTAGAAAATATTAAAGCTAACATAACTGCAGTAGCAAATGATGCTACTGATATTGGAGTTGTTGCAGCTAAAGCAACTGAGATAGGAAGATTAGGTACTACAGCAGCAGTAGCAGATTTAGCATTACTTGGTACTTCAGCAGTTGTTGCAGATTTAGATGCTGTTGCAGATAAAGTTACTGAAATTGGTTTATTAGGAAATTCTGATGTTATAGCTGATATGGCTTTACTTGCAACATCTGATGTAATTTCAGATCTTAATACACTTGCTACAAGTGATATAGTAACTGATCTTGGTTTATTAGCGACTAGCGATTTTGTATCAGATTTAAATACATTAGCTACATCTGGTAATGTTACAGCTATTAATAATGTAAGTGGTTCAATAGCAAGTGTTAATGAAGTAGCAACTAATCTTGGAAGTGTAAATGACTTTGCATCAAGATATAGAGTAGCTAGTTCTGATCCTTCTTCTAGTTTAGATGAAGGTGACTTAGCCTACAATACTACTTCTAATGTTTTAAAATATTATAATGGAAGTGCATGGATAACTATTGTTGCAGGATCTCTTACTGATCTTATACAAGATGGAACACCACAACTAGGTGGTGACTTAGATGTACAAACTAATTCAATTGTAACAACAAGTAATAGAAATGTTTTATTAGCTCCTAATGGTACAGGAGTTGTTGAAGTAAAGGGAAATACTAATGGTGGAGCAATACAACTTAATTGTGAAAGTAATAGTCATGGTGTAAAATTACAATCTCCAGCACATAGTGCGGCACAAAGCTATACAATGAAACTTCCAGCTACAAATATAACTGCTGGTAAATTTTTAAAAGTAGATTCAATAACTGGTTCTGGAGCAACAGCAGTAGGACAATTATCTTTTGCAGATGTACCTGAGCCAACAATACCAACAGTAGCAGATGTATCTCAAACAATTGCACCTGCTTCAGCAACTTCAATAAATATTACAGGAACAAATTTTTCAGGAATACCAATAGTACAATTTATTAAATCAGACACAGGTGCTATT
>TARA_R110002049_G_scaffold114318_1_pt1 | contig 11978 bp, 7 predicted proteins | sample TARA_R110002049 | Tara Oceans TARA_R110002049 (sample SAMEA4396941) | marine metagenome | biome: Polar Biome; feature: [SRF] surface water layer (ENVO:00010504); material: water (ENVO:00002006), including particulate matter (ENVO:01000060) such as... | depth 5 m
TATTTATATTTTTTAGTTACCTTTTGCTTTCTTGCCAATACTCACTGCTTTCTTTGAAGCCGGTGCGTTAGGATCTACTTGATATTCATTATCTTCTGTATTGTCAACGCCACCATCATCATCACCGCCACCTTTTATCATTTGCATACCAACTTCACCGATATCACCAATAGCACTCATTTGCGCGGCTTTAGCCTGTGCTCTAGCTTGATTTGCTGCTGCTACTCTTTGTTGCGACATACCAAGTAATGTTGCTGTTTTTTGTGCTTCTAAATCTTGGCTTCTTGCATCACCAACTCTTTCTTGCATTTGTATACTTGCTGCTTGTTGCGCTGCTGCCATTTGATTTCTAGATTCTTGCTGACCTATAGATGCGCTAGCCTGTTGAGATGCTAATTGGCCTTGATTAGCCATAACCTGTGCTAAAGCAGCTATACCACTACCACCTGCTGCACCTTTCATGCTTTGCATTATGTTTGCTCTTTGCTGTGCGCCTTGTTGTGCTTGAAACTGTGCTTGCTGTTGGTTTACAGTTAAGTCTTCCATAGTGTTCTGCATGTTAGCATAAGGGTTGCTAGTATCTAAAGCCTTGTACTCAGCCATCATTCTTTCATTTTCTTTGTTGGCTTTTTCTTGCTCTGCTATTCTTTTTCCACGACCACTAATAGCTACGCCTAGCTTAGTTGCACCTGCTACTCCAGCTGTTACTGCTCCTGCTATTAAAAAACTCATAGTTTATTTATTTTTATTAATGTATTCTTCATATTCTTCTATGCTTGTTGCTACAATTTCTTTTTCTAACCACTTTATATCTTGAGAATTTGTAGGGTTTTTATGTATATTTACAAATATACTTTGTTTATTTGCGTATATAACTCTTTTGGTTCCTGGTGTTGCTACTACATAACAAGGTGCTATATAATCTTCTGTAGCATCTTCTGTAACAACTGAAATATGTCCGGTTAATAAAAACCAAACATGTAAGTGTTTGTGTATTGCTCCAACAACAATCGACCCTTGATCCATAGACATTTGCCTAACATATATTCCATCTGCAAAAGTATGTTTTAATGGAAATAATTTTGAATCTTGGTGTGTAACAATATTTTCTTCATCAGCATTGCTGATTAACATCGATTGAAAATCTAAGATTTTCTTTCGTGTAGATAACTTTATATCTTTATTCATATTTAATTTAATTATAGTTAAATAATCACACTTTTTTGCGACTATTTACTACTTTCAAAAATATCAGCGTTGATAGCAAACAACTCAGCCTCAGTCTTTGATGTGTTTCTAAAGCATGTTTTAGCAAAGTAACCTAACAAACCACTTGGGTTGCTATATTTATCTTTACTAAACAATATAAAACTATCAGTAGTTGGCACTGCTGTGTTGGCATCGTAATCAACCGTCATAGATAATCTATTAGAAGCTATGGTAAGACATTTGCCTAGTAATATAACATCTGATTGTGCTGCTGATGAAAAATTACCAGATGTAGTTGGATTACAATAAAGTATTATATCACCATCTGTAGAAGAAGCTTGTACCGATGCTTGTATTGGCTTTGCAAATGTTAATGTTAATGTTGGCATAATTATGGGATTATTGTTATTACTATATTGGCAGCAGAACTTTCATTTATACCGTCACTTATTTCGTAGGTAATTGTCTCTGTTGCGGTAGCAATCTGTGCAGCCGCTACAAATATAATAGACTTTTTGTCAGATCCAATAAACGCTGCTCCAGTAGAACTAGCTTTAGAAACTGTTGATACCGTTAGATTACCAACGGTACTTGTAGTTATTGAATCAAGAGGTCTTATTACAACACTATCACCAACTTGACACTCTGCTGTAATAGCAACTGCAACTGGCGCGGTATAAGCTGTTATAAAGTTTGCTAGCGCTAAATTTGCGTTAACATCTTGAATACCTATTCTTTCAACATAACCTTTTATATTTAAAGTACAAGTTGCCGTGCCTGGATTTGTAACGCTTACTTCGTTAATTTTTAAACTACTACCAGATATACTAAAACGTAAAACATCTTCGGAATCAAGGGTTTGTTTTGTTGATAAAACTATATCACCATCAGGTGTAAAAGAAGATACCACTGGGTATCCAATTATATTTTTACCTTGAACTAACATTCCGTCTGCTATATTTGTTATACCATCGTCGGTGACTAATTCTTTTGATGGATCTACTTTTAAAAACTTAGAATCTGAAGTAGAGTGTACAACAGAATAATTTATATCATAAGAACCTCCTTTAGTAGTAGAAAAAGGCGAAGTGAAAACAATGTCATCTTCAGTTGGTTGTCTAGATATACCAACGTTTCTTACAAAAGTTAAAGTACCAGAAATAGTTTCTGTAGATACTGCACTTAATCTAATAACGCTACCACTAGGAAAAGATGCTATAGTCGCTCCAACAGCAACGCCCGTGCCACTAACAGCATCACCTGCTTGCAACTTTAAACTTGCATGTGTAGCCGTTAAAGTAACATCAGTGCTTGGGTGTGAATGTGAAGAAACAGTGCCCGCAACAGTATAGCCTAAAACTTGTGAAGAACTAAAATAACCTGGATTAAATTCAATATCTTCGGCGTTAGCGATTGCAAAATTACTTAACGGCTCTTTATTGCTAAATACTTTTATATTAGGAGAAGCCACGTTTACACCATAAGTGCCAGTGCCAATTGACAAAGTATAATCTACTTGCCCAAACCAATTTAATTTTGTTGTTAAAGGCTCTGCGCTAGTACCATCAGAAGATGTTTTAGTGCTACCAGTAGGTGTTACTGTTGTTGTGTATAATTTTTTATAAAAATTATTATCAAACAAAGCTGTTTCAGGAAATTTTTCTTGTAGTTCTATTCTATGTGTGTTAAAACCAGATCTAGTAGCAATATTTATTTTTTGATCTTGCAAGTTTGTTGGAGTTCTATTAAATTTCTTTTCACTAAAATCATATGTTAAACCAATCTGGTCTTCTATTTTAACTTCGTATGTAGAATCAGGACTACCTTTTATTATTAAATCTAAAACTCTATCATCACTATCTAATATAGATTCGTTTTTATAACCAGAATACTCTATAGAAAAAATTGAAGCATAACTTACTCTATCTGCTATAGCTGTTGGTGTAGAAAAAGTTATAACTTCTCCATTAGATAAAGATATATCTTCACTGCCCATGTTATAGTATAACTCAACAGTAACTTCTGTTAAAAAATTATTACTATTAATAGTTTCTGCCGCGTACTCTATAGACCACCTAGAAGAATCTTTAGATGTAGTGGTAAAAGTAGGTCTAGACTGTATATAATGACCAGATGCTGCTATAGCTTTGTATTCTGCGACTAAAGTTTTTTTAGTTTCTTGTATTGGCAAAAAACAAACGTCCGTAACTATACTTCCAATAGTTGTAGTTGTTTTATTAGTAGCCGTTATAAGCTGAGTAATATTTAACGCTGTATTATTTACTAGTGTAAAGTTTAAAGTTGGTTGATAAGGATGCGTAGTACCATCTATATCTATATCGATTTGGGTATTGGCAGCTGGCATTTGGTACCACTGAGCTAGAAAAACACTAACAGTAATTGTGTTAGCTGGAGTTAAAGCAGTTCCAGTATCAGCAAAAGATACACTGGCCACTTCAATTGGCAAAGTAGTGCCTATACTAAAATCACTAGCCTGTATTACTCTACCTGTGTCAGGCGTTATAGTTAGCGTATATGAAGCAGCCAAAGTTCCAGCCGCTATGCTGTCCCCTTGAAACTCTGTAGTACTACTAGTAGTTATTGTGTATTGATTTGCCATATTTATTTAAATTAATCGGTGTCTCCAGTGTCTTTAATTGTTAATGTAAATGGATTAACAAGGGCTGCTGGTGTTTCAACGGCTGAAGGCGTACCAATTCCTTGTGTTGAAAATTGTCTAACATCTAAATTTTCTAAAGTATTATCTTTATTTCCACGTATATAATTAAACCATTTACCTTCTTTTTCTTTAAACTCAGGTACAAAACCAGTTTCTAAATCTGTAGAAATAGATTCTGCATACCAACCATCAACAGCAACTTGATTATAATATTCTTGATCAGTGGTATTAGCTACTATTCTAGCTTGACTACCTTCGTAACTCAATGAGCCAAAGTTTTTAATAGAACTAGGTAGATCGTTAAAAGTAACACATATAGTAGAATCATAATCTACACTATAAAACTTATTTCTTGTATCATTATTATAGTGCTGGTAAATATCACCCGCTTTAAATGTAAAATATTTATTGTTTAAACTAACACCAGTTTCTTGTAAGTAAGATTGAAACGTAGTCCAACCTTTTGAGCTTTCGCTAAAACTAGCCGTTGCTTCAGTGTAGTCTATAGTGGTTCCAGCATTACCTTCTTTTAATGTTAAGCTGTACAACTTTTTACTATCATCATAACTACCTGATAAAGCTATGTTTGAAGATGCTAACGTATCTTTAAAATAATCAGCCATACCAACATCTGATATAGGCGTTAAACCATCTTTAGATAATCTAAGCACTGCGCCTCTTTGTTTATCTGTAAAATAAGATCTATATTGATCTGAGGCAAATGATTCTGGATTTGATGATATACCAAAGTTTCCAGAATAAGGCATTGCTTGGCCTAAGAATCTATCTGTAGCAGTAACATTTGTATTTCCATCAGCATTAAATAAAGCATCTTTATCTGCTAATATACGAAGCACTCTATCTTCACACAGCACGGTTAAATTAGTATCTTTTGCATGTAACTTTTGCACGCTACCATAGGTAGGACTTAAATCTTTTGTTATTTTTTCAGCTTGAATAAATTGGTTTAAATTATTAATACCTCCAGTAGAGTTGTATATACCAGAATATATTAAACCTGATTTTCTATGCTCTTGTTTGTATTGTTGTGCTAACACTGTAGAAACTCTTGGGCCTTTATCAATTGTAACAGCGTTAAAGTCATCTCTTAATCTATTAGACTCAACGCCGTTGGCAAAAGAAAAACAATTATAATATTTTACAGCGTTCCAAGAGTTAAAATCTGTATATTTAATAAACTTATTAGTGTAAGAGTTCCACTCAAGACTAATAGGTATAGCCTCGCTAGCCTCGTTATATATATCAAGATCTATATTTTCTTTTGGCTCTGTCTCCCATATAGCTGGATTATCACTCATAAAAGTATCATCAACAACTAATTCATCTAAAAACTCTATTGTTCTTTTTTGACTGGCATTAAATGCGATCTCCTCATTATCTTTTAAATCTCCATCTGATAGCGTTGGCCATGTATTACCCCCATCTGTACCAAAAGTATTACTAGAATTAGCTTGTTCTTTATCACCTTTTCTAGGATCATAACCTGTAACTGGTTGGCCAGCAGCGTCTAAACCTGTTGCGTTACCTGATGCGTCGTAAATACCATCTGTATCACCAAGTGCTGGTTCAAAATTCATAGTAATTGCAACACTCTGATTATACATGTCGGTATTATTAGTTTTATAATTTCTAAAAGGTCTTTCTTTACCATTATCTTTTACTCTATAAATAGTAGTATCGCCTTTCCATCTAAATAATTGACCAGTTTTTCTAAAGCTTTGTGCTTCTTTTAATTGTTCAGCAGGTGCTGAAAACGTGTTATTACTGTGAGTAATAAAATGACCGTCCCCACCTGTTGAATTTCCATGAGTTATAAGTAAATCAACTGAAGTAATTTTTCCACTTAACGGCCCGCTTGATGGTCCGTGAAATAGTTTTAAAGGTTTTGCTAAACCTGTTGATGGTGTCGTAGACCCCATCGGAAAATCATCTTCGTAAAAATCTTTAGAAATAACACCCCCTGTTATTAAATTTAAGTTTAAAGATGGCGTGCCGTACTCTGCTTGTGGTTCTTCTTGTGAAACCCAAAATTCTCTATGCGGTACATTAGTAGCTTTCCATTTACTTTTTGATGCAGATATATTACCCATTTTTCCTAAAGCTACAACATGGCTTGTTACATAAGATTTTTGAGGGTTTTTATTTATAACGTATTTTTCTAATAGCGCATCTCTTAGTATTTTAACAAAAAATCTTCCCGCAAACTCTGCTAAATTTTTTATTTCTCTTGTTGATATTTCTAAGAAAAAACTAGTACTAATTAAATTGCCAGCATTAGTACCATCAGTAGTTGTAAACGACATATCTGTGCCAAATTGTTTTCTAAGAGTTATTCTAGTAACATTGTTACCTATGCCATTTATACCTGCTATATCATATAGTTTAGATTGAGATTGATTATTTGATATTCTTAAAACTCTATTCGCGGTAGGTAAATCTCCAAAAACAGCGCCACTACCAAACAAAGTACTAGGGACATCAACGTGGCTTGCTTGAAATTTAGGTTGTCCAGCGGTGTCAAACGTAGTTGTAACACGCCCATGTGTATCTAGTTTTGTTTTAACAAAAAGTGGTGCTTCATTTGCTATAGCTAAAATTTTATATTTAAACTCTTCTGTAACTGCAAAATCATTTTCATGTTCTTTTTTAAGAGTTAAAAATGTTTCTTCATCTACTTTATTTCTTTCAGAAGAAGAAAAAGATAACCAAATATTACCATCTTCAGCATCGTAAAAACGATCCATTGCCATGTTATAATATTCGTTTGCATTTTCTTTTATATAATATTTATAGTGAGTTGCCCAAACTGGAGGATTAGCGCCTACAGTTATACTAGGGTGTATACTGCTACTAATTCTAAACTGAAAAGCATTATAATTATCTGACAAATACTTTGGTATTCTTAAAGTGGCATTTTCATGGGTTAACACGGGTGTTTGCCTACCAAATTCATCCATATATACAACTCCAACTTGATAGTCTCTTAAAGATTTTAAAGATCTTTCTGGTGAAGTAGGTACTTCAACTATACTATTTCTATTATCATACCAAAGTATAGTTTCTCCAGTTATACGGTCACGTAGCTCGGTATTAGGATTATATTGAATATTATCAGGTACATTTTTTCTTTTACCAGTTCTAATATTAATTTTAGGAATAGAATCTTCTAAATCATAATTTTGAATATAATTACCATATACAATTCTATTACTAGTTATTTCTTGTGCTAGTGCTGACACTGGAACATTATCATAAGGCCTTAAAAGCTGATTAGACGGCAGCGTAGCGTGTATCATGTCTGTCTTTATCTTTAAAGAACCTTGTGGATCATCTACGTATAAAGCTGGTCTTCTTGCTAAAGTTCTAGATAATTGAAAATCACTATTATTAAATAGCCATGTTATAGCGGTATCTGTTACAGCTGTTCCACCCGCCGTAAAAGATATAGCAAGATGCGTTCCGCCACTACCAGCAATTGTGATGTTGCCACCAAATGGGTTATTAATAACAATTGGATTTAAAGTTACATAATTAAATCCAGTAACTATAAGATCACCAGTAAAAGCAGTGTGCGTCTGACCAGATAAAAATGTTATTTTATCGCCTATTCTAATTGATTCTTGGTCAAGACTTGAAACTCCAGCGGGACCTAAAGCATAAAAAGTAGTTCCTGAAATAACCTGCGAATCACCTGTAAAATTTTTATTACCAACAGTATAAACACTAGTAGTTAACGTGTTCGGAGCTTCTGCAAAAGTACTTTCTGACTCTATTTTTCCAAACCAACTAGGATCACCATTGTAATTAAATGTATTTAAAGAATCTACTTTACTGCTTGGTGACTTTATAGTCTCTACGGTGTAAACATTTGGAGAATTAGATTCTTTATATAGTATATCAATTTCAACAACATCAACAGGTGTTGTTTTTGGTTTAAAACCAGATAATACTAAATACCTTAAATTATTTGTCATACCAAGATTAAATCCTTTTTTAGGCATATAATCAAATCTTTCTGGTATAAATGCAACTTCTGAAAAAGGAGAATAAGTAGAATACTCACCGTCTTCATATTTCCATCTATAAGCAAATCTAGGAAATTTAAGTTCAAAAAGAGGATTACCTTGTTTTAACGCAACATAATAACTAGTAAAAGGCTTAGCAACAGATGTAGATATAGATTGTATTTCAAATTTAAAAGTTTGACCACTATTAGTAATAGTATCAACCATAGCCACTACTAATACATCGTTTAAGCTTCCCGCATCAGAATCTTCAGGATAAAATTCAACAATGCTACCTTCTTTCCAGTCCATGACACGTGGAAACGTTAAATCAGGCGTTAAGTCGCCATGAGATAACGGTTCGCCATTTGAATTAAAGAAAAAATCTGAAGAAAGTGCATTTGTTGCTGTTCCAGAGCCACCTGTACCAGGCGGTAAATTAACAATAGAATTTATAGAGATTATACCATCAGCAAGAGCGTCTTGATCAAATGGAGTCTCAAAATTAGACATTGTTAAAATTAAAGGAGTTGTTGGGGATTTTTTAATTACAGTTGTTTCTCTGTATGTTAATGGTAAGTAAGGTATAACAACGTTTCCTACTGAAGCGTAAGAAGTAGAATCATAATTACCTACTCTACCATTGTTAGAAGCTGGCAAGCGACCGTTTACAAATAAAAGTGTATTATATATATTTGTACCATTAGGATATGTAGCTGGAAGCCCTTGTTGGCTACCAAACCTACATCTTTCTATATTTATTTTTTTAGGCTCTGTTAAGCCATCTGTAAAAAATAAAAGATCATCAATAACATTTATACCTGTTATTAATTTTTTAGGCTTTGTTGTTGCAAAATGAGAAAAACCTAAAGCTGTTTTAGTGCTAGGTAGCTCAAAAGTTACTGTGTCTCCAGCTTTTACATTTGCTAAATTAGCATAACCAGTATCACTAGAAGTATGCTCTGTGTATATTCTCCAACCATAGTACGTGCTAGTATCATCGGCTTCTATTTTTATTATTGATGTTTTCATATTATTTATAAAAACATCCATACCAGGCTGTACGCCTGTTTTTCTTATATCACCAGTTGTTGCGCTACTAAGATTACTTATGTGCAAATGATCATTTGTACCGTGATTATCATTAGTTATTGTTGTTGTAACTTTATAATTTTCAACAACTATATAATTAGCTTGTCCAGTGTTTTCGTCATACTCCATAATGTAATCAGAATACACATCATGTACAACACTAACTGTACCTGTTGAATCTTGCTCTGCTTGGCTAAGAGTTGTACTAGCGTTTGTATTTTTACCTAAATCTGAAACTAACCAATATATTTTATTTGTATTATTTTTAGCCACAGTACCAACGCAAGTTGCGTTGTTAAATAAATTAGTTATAGCTGTATTACCTTTTAAAGTTTGGACTGTACCAACATTAGAACCTTCTGAAGTTCTAACTTCAATATTTAAAGCGTCAACGTATTCACCCTTAGGCACCATTCGCTCGTCAATATCCTTGTTCATTCTACCACCGGTAAAATTACGCTTCAATTCTGGCATATACTAGTGTTTTATTTGTTTCGATTTACCTCTTAAAATTTGAGTAATTTCTTCTAACTTAATATTTGATAATCTTAATTTTGCTTTTCTTGTATCAGCAAATCTTTGTTTTTTAAATCTTTGCACAATATATTCTTGCACGTTATTTCTTGTTGAAAGTATTGCAAAAGCAATATGACTGTACATAGCTTGCTCTGCAAATTTATGTACTTTCATCTCAGCATCTGTACCAAGACTATCACTTATGTATTTTAATATCACAGTTTTTCCTGAAATATTAGAGCTAAAGTGTATTTTACCAGTAAGTTCATCTATAAAAAACGATCCGTTAGCTTGCGCGTGTGAAGGTTCTAAACCATATCTTTCGCCTTCGGCTGGCCAAAAAGTATCATCATCATAATCGTCATTATCTTCGGCAGCTGCTAAAGTTTTAAAGTTTTCGTTTGTAGTCGATGTGTTATCAACGCTTAATGCTGTACCATCAAATTGATACGTGCCATCTGCGTCTTGTTGTACTTGTAGTGGATTTGATGTTTTAATAGCAGGATATAAAACACGCTCAACGCCAGCTGAATCACTCCACATAATTTTAACGTAGTTTACATAATCCTGTGGTAAAACCATAGTTAAAGAAGCTGGTACAACAATTTCTTGAGATTTTGTAGATTTAAAAGTATCAAAAGATAATTCTTGCAATGCTCTTTGTGCATGAAACGCAACATCTGTTCTTTTAATTTTTGATATTATTTTATCTTCACCTACGTATGCGATAATAAACTGATTAATAATATGCTCTAAAGATGTAAATTGATAATCACCAAAAGGCGTTGGAGATGCTGTGCTGTAATATTGTTGTCCTGTCTGCGTTATTAATCCCATTTATTATTGTTTTTTAATCATTAATTCATTATCTTCATTTGCAGCAACTTGAACTAAGCCTGGTTTATTTAAAACAATACCGGCTAATTCTAATATTTTATAAACTAATTCACTTTCTTCTGATGGATGTAGCTCAAAATCTGTAGCAGTTGTTGAATCATATAAAGCTTCATTATTAACAACTTTATATCCCCAAACCGGATCTACTGGTTTAGCCACATAGTTGCAAGTAACGTTTGACGTGCTATAAGAAACAGTTGGAGAAGAAGGAAACAACTTTATAATAGAGTTTGTTTTTCTAACATAAACAGGCCTAGCGTCTGTTGGCGCCGCTAAAGCAGTTCTTTCCATATAGTGTAATTCATTTTTTTCAACGCGCTCTACTTCTACGTCAAAAGCGCCAGATGCATAAAACACCGTTCCTAACTTATGTACCGCTGTACTAGTTGGCAGTGTTAACTCGTTGCCACTAACAGCAGACATAGCCACTTTAAACTTTTCAAAAGGTGCTATTTTTTCGTGTAAAATATCTATTTTATCGCTATACTCACCACCACTACCATGAAGCTCTAAATATCTATCAATATCATGAAAGTACTGTTCAAATATAATTAGCTGGGCTTGATTAGCAAGTAAACTATATTCTTGAGGTGTTATGTAACCTCTTTGTTCTTTATTAGCTAGAACTAAAACTTTTTGGTATACTGTGTCTATACTTATAGCCATAATTTATTTTTAATTTGTAGTTTGCAATCGCCCCGTAGAGCGACTGCATCTACAAAGTGATTATTATTTTAATCGTTTTTCTATATTTGCATATATTTCCATACCTTCGTCAGTTTTAAACCAAGAGGCTAAAGCCGTGTATGGATGTTCTTCAAAAGGAATAGTAAATAATTTTCTACTAGTTGAAGCCCATAAAAAATCTCTTTGGTTTTCTGCAAGTTTTAGTATACCAGCCTCTACAGCTTTAATACCAAAATTTCTTAACATTACATTGTCATCAGAAGCTAATTCTAAGAACAAAACAGGATTTGACTTAGCAAATAATAACAAATCACGTTTTATTTCTTTAGAACTCATCTTAGACACTTCAGAACCTTTTTCTACACGCATAATAGCTTCTGCAACATCAATATCTACGTCTCTAGCCAACATTAAAGCATCGACCTCTAACTCTAAAATATCTATTTGTTGTTCCGCTACCTCCGCAGGCTTATGCTCGTAAAATAACTTATCTTTATGTGGGTGATACAAAGAAAGTAGTTTTTGTAAAACTGTTTTGTTTTTAGGAACAAACAAACCTCCGTTTTCAAATATAATATGCTCTAATCTTTGCTCGCCTTTCATTTCGTCAACAAAAGAAGTTCTTTGATTTGAAGTATATTTTAATTCTCTTTCGTAGCCTTTTTCTTCATCAAACCAAAATATGTTACTACCTCTTATTAAATATGTTAAAGGTGATCTATTATGAGTAAGATAATACATCCTATCTTTTATTTCCCACTCAAGTTTTTTTGGTTCAACTTTTTTAGGTTTTAGTGTTTCAACAACTGGTGTTTCAACAACAGGCGCCTCTACCTCTTTTTTTGTTTCTTGTTTTTTTGCCATAATATAAT
>TARA_R110002049_G_scaffold54126_2_pt1 | contig 11975 bp, 6 predicted proteins | sample TARA_R110002049 | Tara Oceans TARA_R110002049 (sample SAMEA4396941) | marine metagenome | biome: Polar Biome; feature: [SRF] surface water layer (ENVO:00010504); material: water (ENVO:00002006), including particulate matter (ENVO:01000060) such as... | depth 5 m
TATATCTCCTTGAAGCTCCTCTAATGCACTTTGTACATTTGTGCTTGTTAAGTTTCCTGAAGCTGAAGATGGAACCTGAGATGCACTCTGGTCATCCTTTGCATTTGCTTCGATACCATCTAATTTGGTTTTGTCAGCTGCAGTCATTGCTCCTGCTTCAGAAGTTGTTGCTGCCTCTATTGTGATATCACTTCCATTCTCAATTGTCACATCTATGTCAGATGCATTGTGAGTGATTCCTAAGTTGTTTGTCTCAGAACCTAATGAATCGATATCTCCTTGTAATTCTTCTAATGCACTTTGTACATTTGTAGAAGTTAAGTTTCCAGATGCAGAAGATACTACTTCAGATGCACTCTGGTCAGCTTGTGCTCCTGCCTCTATTCCGTCTAATTTTGTTTTCTGTGCTGCTGAAAACAAACCTGCATTTGTTCCATCTGCTAATGGAATAGTTGCGTTGTTTCCTGAGTCAGAAGTTACAACTCCATTAGATACTCCTGCCGTGTAAGCAAGGTTTGTGATTCCATCTGAACCCAAATCTATCCAAGCACTGCCATCTTCGTCCCATACGAACAAAGAGTCTTGTGCTGTATCCCAATATATCTGACCTTGGTTTGGTGATGTTGGGGCTACTGCTAAATTCTGAACTACTGCGTTGAGTAGTTGATTTTTGTTTAAGTCTAAATCGACTAAGTGCTTAATTGAAGCCATAGTTTTATATTTTTTAGTTTAAGTAAGCATACCCCGAAAAGGCTGCGTTGAATGTTATTGTAATGTTGTTGTTATCTATATAGATAATTTGTCCAAAGACAGAAGTCTCAGCTGAATCAACAGCCAAAACAGAAGGCTTCTTGTCCAACCCGTGAGAGATGGTCCATGTTGCCAAAGGCATTCCTTGGTCATGTACATAATTTGTCTTTTGTTTGAAGTCGCTTATCTGTGAAGTTGTGATTGTGATATCACCTTCGTGTTGTGTTACATCCTGAGAAGTTATCTCAGCAAATTCCACAGCGTCCTCCAGAGCGTTAACTCTTAAAACCTTGCCTGCTTGTCCAGTGTATTCCAAAGGAGTGTCATTCAAGTTTATGAATTCATTTGCGTAGGGTCTGTCTGTATATACTAGTTCTTGACCCAATGAATCAGTCACGTTGTCTTCAAAGTATATGATACCCTTTACGATAATGCTTTCATCATCTGCACTTGTTGCTGCGTTAGGAATTGCCCTAACATCAAAGCTCCATTTTCCTTTGACCTTTTCAACTATCTTTCCAGTCTCAATGTCATAGTAATCTTGAGTTTTTGCTTTTGGAAGAAATAGGTATCTCTGGTCCACAATTTGAAATGCTCTGTATGTGTTTGAATTCTCATCTTTCTTCATCCAAGCTTCAAGCTTATGGTCTGGATATTCTTTCTCCAAGTCAATAGTCAAAGCCACAGCTCTTGTTGCTTTTATGGTCTTGACTTCTTTAACTTCTTTTATTAATTCTTTTGCCTTTACAATTTGTCCAGCTGTTCCGTAAACTGATGACGTATTGGATAGGTTTATCATTCCACTTTCTGACTCAGGTGTTTGTGGAACCTCTGTTCCATTTGAGTCTGTAATATGATTTGAAAAGTCTATTGAACCAGTGATAATGATTTTCTCATCATTAGGGTCCACACTTCCTTCTGGCATTTGACGAACATCAAAATACCACTTTCCTTCCACCACTTCAGAAATCACTCCATCGACATAGTAGTCTTGAGTTTTTTCTTTTGATAGAAATAAATATCTCCCATCAACTATTGTGAAAGAGCGATAAGTTAGGTCAGTTGGCTTTCTTTTAAGCCAAACTTCCAAGGTTCCTGATATTGTCTTTCCTAAGTCTATCGTTAACGATTCCCCTCTGTATGCTTTTATTGTTCTAAGGTTTGCTATTTTTTGAACTCTACTCATTTTTTTTTGTTTTAGATTCCTTCGAGGATTCGCAACACAATCATTCTAATCGTGTTTTAAGAGCGTTTAACTTCTCTTTGGTGTATTATGTTATATTGTATTTAAAAGTTCCTTAGAACTCTTTATATGTTGAATAGCGTATTGCTATATTGTTTCCTAAGTTGAAAATTTAAAAAAGCACGAAGAATGAACTCCGTGCTTTTAGAAATCTTATGTTGCTGTGTTTATTGATACAGCTAACTCTCCAATTGAAGATTCACGGATAACCGCGATTTCTGGAGTTGCAATTGTAATTGTGTAAAAGTTTGAAGATTGTGAACCAGTGTAAGCTCTTTCAAGTCCACTTAGTTTCAATCCTTGGTCTGCACCAAATAATTCATAAAGTCCAGTTGAGCGGTCAACAGCTATCGCGATAACGCGAGCTCCTGCAAGCTCTTCTAAAATCTTTCTGTCTGCAGCTGCTTTGCTGTAGATAGTAAATGCAATTGAATGCATAAACCATGAATCTCCATCATCCTTCACTTCTGAAGTAATGTTTGGGATTACTGAATAATCAGTTCCTGAAAATACATATTGTACTGCTCCAGTTTTTAGTTCAATGTTTGAAAGTCCCCCTTCGTTGTTGTTTGTTGCGTCAGACTCTCTTGTAGCCAATGAAAGACTTCTGTCGAAATCATCATAGTTTACTAAGATAAGGTCCTTATCAACACCAACAGCTGCATTCACCGCGTTACAATCTCTCGCGATACCTGCAGATATTAATCCATCACATAATGCCATGTTCTTATATTTTTAAAATTAGTTAAAGTTAGGGCTCAAATTAATGAGCCCCTTCTTTGTTTTTGTTTTTTATTAACCTCTAATTATCAAAAATTAAGCGATTGTTTCAGTAGTGTAGAAACATACTTCTTCTGGACGTACCACGAAGATATCGATAGCGAAAGTTAATAACATTCCAAACTCTCTTCCGAAGTTAGATAGTCTGTTTACTTCAAGGTTGTTGAAGTCAGAACTCATGCTTGTTCCTAATTGGATAGCATCAGTTTTCATGTCTCCAGTCATTGAAGCGAACATGATAGTATCATCTGGAAAAGAAGAGTTCTCAATGATGTCGTAACCAGCATAACGCATGATTCCTTCTTCAGTTGTATCAACTCCTTTGAAGTTAAGCTCTAAACGTTGAGCTTCTCTGATGATGTCAGCTGTACCATGAGATACCATGAACTTACGTCCTGCTCTCTTACGCATAGCCTTAGTTTGCTTTTTGATAAGTATTTCTAACTTTTGGAAAATGTTTGCAGTTGTAAGTGCAACACCTTCGCTATCACCTGCTTCTCCTGCAGATGCACGGAAAGCTAGTTTTGTGTTAGCTACAACTTGAGCTGGAGTTGCATCAACACCATCTAAAGAAGAGTATCCTGCAGAAAGTAGTTGTGGCACTAAACCAGTAACTAGAGTTCCGTCTCCGTTTGTTAATTCTTCTTGTACTGCTTCAGCAGCTGAACCTAAGAATAATTCTTCTAAAGTTGCTTGAACCTCAGATGGAAGTTCTTCCCACTGGAACTCTCCAGTTGCTTGGTACTCTTTCCAGATGTTGTGGTAATCTGCTGGGTTGAATGTTTCAAAAGATTCAACGATTGTTAAAACTCTATTGAAAGAATTCTTTGCTGAGCTGTTAGCCACGGTCGCTGCTGCGTTTGCAGAGTATGCTCTAAGAACATTCTTTACATCATGCTTGTATGCGTTATAGCTATCTTTGTTTCCTTCATTCATGTAAGCTAATGATTGCTCTACGAAAATGTTTCCAGTTAATGCTCTTGCTAGTACTCCTACTGGAGCTTGTCCTACGTTTGACATAATTTTTATATTTTAAATTGTTAATGTTTGAGACTTGTGTCTCGTGAATAGGGAGGGTTCTTCGTGAACCCTCTCTGGTTTGGTTTTGAGATTAACTTAGTTTAAGTTTCTCTTCTTTTTTAATTGATTGAATATGCTTCCTTTTGGTTCGAACTTTGTACCTTTTGGCGCTACTGCGTCAGGCTTAAAGTTTGATACTGCGTTGGTTGCTAATGTGTCAATTGCTTCTGTAGCAATATCTTCAAACTTGCTCATTGATAAGAATCTAGCATCGTAACCCATTAAGGCTGCCTCTAGTGCTGCAATACGCTCATTCATAGATGCCATTTCAGCATGCATCAACTGCATGTGGTCTTCGGTTACTTCTTGAGAAGGTTCTTGTACTTCCTCAACCTCAGCCTTTGGCTCCTCAGCGTCATCTTCCTTTGCAGGTTCAACAGCTGGGTCAGCTTCAACTTTTGGCTCATCTTCGATGATGTCTTCAATTACTGCTTCAACAATTGGGTCCATAGCTTCCTCAACTGGTGCAACTGGTGCAACAACTGGTTCAACTGGCTCAATTACTTGAACTGGGTCCATTACCTGAACTGGCTCAACAACTGGTGCTGGCTCAACAACTGGTGCTGGTTCTAGCTCAGCTTTTGGCTCAGCATATTGTACAGCTGGAGCTGGTGCTTCAACTGCTTCTTTTGGTGCTTCACCTTCATTGAAAGCTGCTTCCACTTTTGGCTCTTCGGCAACAACTTCTTTTGCTACAGCGTCAACTGCAACGTCAGGAGTTTCTGTTCCTCTGTCGATTGATTCGATTTTGTAAGCTACAATGTTAAGCTTAGCTCCATCGGAAAGCAATACTTGCCCATCTTCTTTTGAAGTTCGGTCTCCAACCATGTAGGTTGAAGGGTCTTTCTGAAAAATCTCAATTTGAGTTCCAGCTAAGTCTGAATAGAGTTGGTTTATAAACTCTGACTTGTTGACCATACCGATAACCTTATTAAGAATGTTTAATGTGTTTGACATGTTTATTTCTTTTTTAATGTTACTAGTCATTTGATATGACTTTGGTTTTATATCTACCACCATGTCAGCGAACCCTGAGGTCACAGCTTCATCTGGTAATAAATACGTTTCGTTATCCATGAGCAATTTTATCTGCTCTTTATCTAATCCAGTAAAGAACTGATAGAGTTGATACATTGTATCTTCTAAGCTTCTTAATGAATCGATATATTCTTGTAAATCGTTTGCATTGACATATTCTAACAAGGGCACCATTGGATTGTGAACCATCACTTTCCCGTGCTTACTAATCAGTTTGATATCTGCCACTAACATGATAAGAGATGCAATGCTGTATGCATTCGCTGTAACAATTGTTACAATTCTCTTTTCTTGTTTGGACAAACTTTCAAGCCACACCATAGTAGACAAGCCCTCAGAGACACTACCGCCTGGGCTTGCTATCTCTAGGACCAATGTATCAAACTGAGAAATGTCTCCAGCTTGGACCATTAAGTCCTTTAAGGTTACGTCTTCAATAACCTCTCCAGATAGCTTAATTACCTTTATTCTGTCTGCTCCTGATTCACTTATAATTTGATTTGATGTTTTCATTATAGTGATGTTTTATCTTCTTTAAAATTGACTTGACGTCTGAAGTCCCGATAGCTCCCCTCACTAAATGTGACGTTTGCATTCTGTCCTCCCATCATATTATTTGAAGCCGCGCTTGAAGCTCCATTTGTCATGTCAGTATCCATCCCCAGCCTTGCTGCATTATTTGAAGCAATGTCGTTCAGTGCTGTTGGTGTCATGGCTCCTGCCACTCCTCCTCCTCCACCTCCAGCTCCAGAGATTGTTCCACTTGGTGGACCTTTCTTTGAACCTGAGAATCTTGTTTTCTTTATGTCTGCTAATCCTTTTATAATTGGTGCGATTGTTCCTGCTGCTCCCAACGCTCCCATCGCTAATGATAGGGGTGCTGGATAAGACTCTGAAGCCATTTTGAATGAATTACCAATTGCCTCTGGCGCTTGTATAATCATCTTTGCTACTGCCACCTCTTGGGCAATACCAAATGCTGCTGCTGCTCCATCCATTGCGTCGTCCAAAGATTTCTTCTTTGATGCTTTATCGGCATCATCTGCTGTCTTCTGAATCTTAGCTGCGTTTGAGTTGTATCTGTTGTTTATAGATTCAATCTCCTTAGCAGTTAGCTCTGTATTCATTAGCTCTTGCTGTCTTCTTTTTTCTAAGAATGCAAGCTCTTCTGCCAGCTCTAATGTTCCAGCTTCTCTTTTTGCTTCCAGTTTTAACCCGTCAATCTCAAGTTGAAGTTCAGCTTCAGCCATAGCCTTAACCATCTTCTCTTCAAGAATTTTTGCGTCATACTCGTCATTGATTACTTTGAGCAATTCTCGCTTCTCGGTTTCTGTTGCAACTAGACTTTCTAGTTCTAAGATTTTCGCTTCTCGCTGTCTCTCAAGTTTCTCTTCTTTTGTCAACTCATCCTGAGCGTCTGCGAATTTTTTGAATTCCTCTTTTCGCTTTTGAGACAACAAATCTTCCTCGCGGTCATATTGGTCATTTATTTGAGAAAGTAGTGCCTTCTTTGCTGCGTCATCAATTAGAAGTTCTTCAACTGCTTTGATTCTTCTTTGCTTTTCTAGCTCTAGTTTCTGCTCCTTGGTTTTTGCCTCTAGGTCTTCCTCTTCTTTGAGAAGTGTTTCTGCAAGTTTTTTTGCATCCTTCCCGTCCTTCTTGAGTCTCGTTGCAAGGTCCTTCGCTGCCTTTTCTGCAGCTAACTTTTTGGCTTCCTCCAGTTCAGCTAATCGAATTTTTTCATCCTTAGCCGCCTTCTCTTCGTCTAGCTTTTTTTGCTCTCTTGCTTTTCTAGCTAACTTTTGAGCTTCAGTTTCTACAAGTCCAAGACGTTCCTCTGTTGCGATTCTGTCTTCTATTAGAGCGTTTCCAATTTTGCGCTCTTCATTGTAATCTGCTTCAGCGTCTCTCGCCTCTATGATATCTCCCCTAAGGTTGATAATTTGATTCTGTAGTCTAAGTCTAGCCTTTCGGTCAAGCTCTGTTTGAAAGGTTCCCGTTTGTGCAGCTTTTGACTGCTCTTTAAGTACCACTATCATTCTTGCAATTACATCCTCAGGTGAAGTCTCTTCGATTTCAATTCCAGCGTCTGCTAATTCTTTTCTAGCTTTCGCGGTCCTATCTAATGCGTCAGACTCAGCATCCATAAATTCAACCAATTTGTCAGAAGTTTCTTCTGCTTGCTCGTCAATAAGTTCTTGCTGTTTCTGAATCACAATCTTCTTTGCCATTGAATCATTTACTGAATCTATAGCTTTGACCAAATCCTCTGTTGTTGCTTTCTCAGCGTTCAGTCCAGCCAATAAGTCTGGATTCTGCTCGATGAGTTCGTCAATGATTTTTTTCCTATCACCTTGTGCAATAACTAACTCGTCACTTGTTGAAGTTGAATCTGCAATTACTTTATCTAAGGCTCTAACTTGAGCCTCTTGTTTATATAATGAAATCCTCGTTTCATCCATTGATTCTGAAACCTTCTTTGTTGATGAAAACAATCCAAGAAATGCAGTTGTTGCTTGAACAACTCCTCTTGCCATTTGAACCATCACTCCAGTTCCATCTTCAATTCCTAACAAGAAACCTTCCCACGCTGAACCCAGCTTGGTCACATCTCCTGATAAGTTGTCTAATTTAATTTTTGCCAGAGCCGCGGCTGTTCCCTCGGTCTCTTTCATCTTAGCTGTCAAGTATGCGATACTATCTCCACTCTTCGCTAATGTAAGCAATGTCTTTCCTGCAATTACTCCAACTAAGTCAATCGCTTTCCCTAATGGGTCAGCTGAATCTTGAACTGCGTCTAGTCCTTCCTGAAGAGTCAATCCTTCCTTGTGTAACATTATGAAAGTCTTCGCCAATCCAGTACCTGCAATTGAACCCTTAAGTCCACTATTTGCCAAGGCGCCAAGATAGGTCGCTGTATCTTCAACAGATACATTCAAAGCTGCTGCAGCTGGTGCTGCTAGCTTAAAAGATTCTCTTAATGAGTCAAAGTTTTGTGCTGAGTTCACAGCAGATGATGCCATGATATCAACCACTCTTCCAGTCTCTGTTGTGTCAAGTCCAAAGGACCTAACTACAGAACCAGCAAACTCAGCCGCCTCTCCTAGACCTACGTCCAATGAAGCCGCCAAATCCAAAATTGAAGGAGTTGCGTCCCCAATCTGGTCAGCTGTAAAACCTAACTTTGCAAGTTCAGTTTGTAGCTCTAAAACCTGCGAAGCTGTAAAGGCAGTTGTTGCCCCTAAGTCCTTGGCTTGTGTTGAAAGAACTTTCAGCTCATCTTTTGTAGCTCCAGAAATTCCTTTCAAAGTAGAAAGTGATTTTCCAAAAGCTGCTCCAGTTTTTGCTGCTTTTAACATTACTCCAACAAATGCTCCAAGTGCCACAACGATTGCTCCAACTCCCGTTGAAATCAGTGCCACCTTGAAGGTATTTAATGCAGGTATGGCTGAGAGTATTGCTCCCTTCATACCTGCAAACATTTTGCCCAAACCTCCGAAGCCTTTCTTTGTTTTTCCTCCAGCCACTACAGCTGAATTCCCAACAGACTTCATGCCTTTATCAACTCCTTTAAGATTCTTTTCTGTTGACTTAGAGTCTGTTTTAATCTTCTTAAAAAGTTGGTCAGAACTCTTTTGAGCTCCTGCAGTTTTAAGTCTAACAATTGTTTCTATATAGTTTTTGATATTAGCCATATTTGATATTTTAAAATTTATTATTTATTGTGTGAACTTTATGAAATATAAAATCCTCCAAAAGCATTATCTTCCGAATCTGCTTCTGTAGTTTTGAAATTAACTTTATAAAATCCAACTCCATCTTGAAATGCTATTTCAGTTTCTGACTTTTCTTGTAAGTCAGCAATTGATACAACTCTCAAAGTTCCCGTTGCGATTCCACTTGGACCGCTTAGTTTTTGATATTCACAAGTTGCCACCACGTCTGTGATGTCTGCAAAGTTTTTCAACTTAGTTGTGAACGATGCACTACCTGAAGCAAGCAATTCCGTTTCAGTAACATTTAACTCAATCAACAATTCTGGCGTTTGTGCTACATCTCCAAGATAAGCATATTGGCTTATTGAAGTTATAGTTGTCGCTGTACTTGTTGCAAGTGTAGCTGGTGTTCCCGTCATTTCAACATAGACTTCATACCATCCTTCCTGAGCTGTCGTCACCGACGTCTCTGAAAAGATTGTTTGCCTTGTTGATAAATCATCGTCTGCAGTTGTTAACAAAGTTTGTGTGAACTCTAGTCCAGTATATGTCCCCCCATCATCTGGATGATTTGTCAATTGCTTGGCATATCCCGTTGATGTTGTGATGTTAAATAGTGAAGGTGTTGTGAACACCGCTATTTCATATTTGTTGTTTGTTGAATCTGCACTCTTTGAATCTGTCGTGATTATAGCTGTTGATTTTGCTGCAGCCGTGTTAAGCGTCGGAGCCTCTTCTAACTTTATAAGCTTGACCTTAACTGGCGTTACTCCATTTATATATTCTGAAATCTCTTCAACTATATAATAACCACTTAACTCTTCAACATAAACTGGTTGACTCAAGTCAATGCTTGTTATTACATCCAAAGGAATCATGAATTCTGCTGTAACCCTTAAGGCACTATCAACTAATGAATACCATGCTTTTAATCCTTCTGGAAGTCTAGCATAGTTTACGTTTGCCAATTTTGGTAAATCATTAACCACTCCTTGCCACACTCCGTCAGCTCTCGCTTGTTTTATGTAAGGCGCAACGGGGTCAATCACTCCAGTATATTCCACCAATGAAAATCCTTTGGTTTCATACTCCAACCAATCATTGGTTGATGAATTGTCAATTGACAAAACATTCACAACGTCCTTGAATTGTTTTACTTCATTTGTAGTGAAGTCAACATACTTGGAATTGTCTCCCTGATTCAATAATGTAACGTCATAGAAATTACCTTGAAATGGGTCAGTAAGTGATACTCTATTTCTCTTCGCAGACTTAGTTCCATAATCAGTATTTCTGACTATGTTATTATGTTTCAAAAGATAGTCGGACCAATCATAAAAATTGCCGTTTCCTCTCTGTGTATAATAGTGATTGTATCCAAAGAATTTAATTGTTTTATTCTTTGCATTTATGTTCATAAGAATTCCCTCCTTGTGCATAAGCGAAGAAATTAATTCTTTTATTGTTTTTTTAGATGCTCCATGAGTAAGGTCAACTTCGTTTGGTTCGTATTGTCCATAGTCATCAAAAGTTATTGCTCCATCAACCAAAGAGGTCTCCATAATTTGAGCATTGTAAATCTTTCCTCCTCCTGCATCACTATTTATCATTGTGCTTTTACTATGCATCATCATAACTCCAATAAGGTCTCCACCTCCAACTGGAAGATATGTGTCAAAAACTACTTTGTCAAAAGTTACATCAATGTCATAATCTCCTTCAAAAGTTACATGAGCAGCTCCCTCTAATACTGGAATTTTTGCCCACAATATGTCTCCACCGCCTAGTCTCTTATAACAAGCCCAAGCTTCATATGCTGCAATTACTTGCAAGCTGTCACTCACTGAAGGTAAATTTGCCATCCATCGAATTGACCCAACGTTTCCATTTTCAACGTTTGGAGTTAACACGCAGTGTGTTCCTTCATAGTTCACAACATATCCTCCGTTGTTAAACATTTCAACTGGATATCCAACATTGTATTCTGGTTTAACCCAATCGTCAATAAACATTGGCGCTGTTGATATGGAGGGATGATATTGTATAAAAGTTTTTGTATAGTACCTAGAGTACCAAAGCTCTCCTGCGTTTGGTCCATGTAGAAAATAAGTATCATCTCTTCTGTAATAGAAAGGAGCCGAAATGGGAACTGGCTGCGAAATAAATTCACTAGTCGAACCTGCATCTTCCTCATTTTTATCCTCAGTCGAGTCTGTCATATATGTCTCAGAAACCAAATCCCAATCAATAGAATCATCATAGTTTGCCGTGTATCCAAATGTCTCAGATGCTAAGTCAAAAATTGCCTTTGCATTGAAAACTGGTCTTGACTGATATGGATTGAATTCATCCTGAATCCTATCGTCATTATTGTTCAATTGAAACTTGTCTCCAATTTGATTCAAGTTATTTGGAAAGAGCGCCAAGTTATGACCTCTACTTCCAACTTCAGAAGTCTGACTCAATGTGCTTGTCTTGTCCATTTGATAAGTTCTTAGCTCATCAATAGCTGTCGCATAGTCTGCAGGGATATTTGCTTCAGAGTCTCTTAAAAGCTCTCTGAAGGTTGTTCCTCCCCACTCTTCAATCAGTCCAAGTGATTCATCAATAAAGTTTAACTTAATGACTCCATCACTTGAGTTGTTTATTAATATAAAACCTTCCTGAAGAACTCTGTCATTGACAAAGTACTTTGCTTTATATTTTGTATTCAAGGCTTTCGCCATGTCTCTAGTGTTAAATACATTTAATCCTAGAGTCTCTATATTCTCGTGAATGTAAGGAAGAGAGAATGTGTTTGTGTGACTTATCTCCCTTGACTCTATCTTTCCAACTTTGTTTATAACAGAGTTATATTTGATAGAGGAATTACCTCTCAGCCTTAATGGCTGCCACAATTCATCCTTGTAAATCTCAATCCTTGTTTCCATAATTTATCTTGTTTTTTGTGATACGTTTGAAATACTTTTTAGTGAAACTGAAAAGTCTCCTCCACTCGCTCCAACTCTTCTTGGAGTTGTTGCTGAAGTTACTCTCATTAGTTCCATGCTGCCATCTGAATCAACAACATATACTGCAGGTGATTCTAAAATTCCAGACACTGCTTCAAGTTCTTTTGAACTCAAAGACAAAGCTTTCATTGTTCTACTTCTTGACGTTGAAATTCCAGTATAATCAACTGGGACAAATACGTCTCCTCCATAGTCAGCCGTTGATTCGAACATTCCAACCTGCAAGCCGCCTTCATAGCTTCTTGATTTTGATTGGCTTCCCAATGTAAAGCCCCACTGCATCCATCCCCCAAGCTTGCTCTTCCATACCAAATAACCACCACACGGGTCAATGTTAAATTGATATTCTGGATAGCC
>TARA_R110002049_G_scaffold43198_1_pt1 | contig 11971 bp, 12 predicted proteins | sample TARA_R110002049 | Tara Oceans TARA_R110002049 (sample SAMEA4396941) | marine metagenome | biome: Polar Biome; feature: [SRF] surface water layer (ENVO:00010504); material: water (ENVO:00002006), including particulate matter (ENVO:01000060) such as... | depth 5 m
TGTGTTTAGCCCAAGTTGGCTCGTCGTTTTTATCGTATTTATTTCTGACATTATTTATCTCCTTCAGAGTCTGATTAATACATCGGCCAGAATTATAAAAACTTGAGCTTTTTTATACACTTTTTATCTCTATTACTTATAACGATACTTTGACAATACCTGGGGCATCTACGATTCCTTCTACAATACGTTTAGATGTGCTATTTTTCACCTTTACGCGTTGACCCAAAGTTGCATCATCTAAAGCAGTTCCGCTCATTCTTACTTCCATTTGTCCTGCCATCGCCACCAACATAATCTGATCGCCACGATGAACTATTTTTTGAGCTTCAAGACTATTTGGTTTAATCACGGCACCCATTTGTACTGGGTATTTTAATTGTTGCCCGACGACTAATTGAGTACTACTCAAATAACCATGGTTCAACCCACCAATATCCCATTTCTGTAGTTTTATATCACCCTGTGTGATCAGCTGATTTGACGATAAAGGCCTACTCGCGACCACGACCGATTTCAATACTTTAACTTTAACCGGTACATACACTGTCCACGCCACTGGCGAGTTGCATTTAACGCCTATGGTCTGGTTACCTAGTCCAACAATCCCATTAGTCGAAAACACATCAAGTGCTATATCGCAGGCTTGCAAACGCAATCTATTATCTAATGAATCCATAGCAATTTGTGGATTGTCGAAACTTGCTTGCGCCTGCTTAAGCGCATACTCATAGGCCACTTGCTCAATTCTATCCAGAGCATGTAAAGTATCGGCAGAAAGACTAAATGACGCAAATATGCCACATACTAGGCCTAGCTTATGCTTCCAATTAACAATCATTAGGGTACCCTCATTATTTATCATAATGTCATTTTTATGACATTCAGCTGATTAACCACTAACAAAGCAATTAACATGCCTATCGTCATAAACTTGTATGTAAGCACGAAAATTCAACAAACGGCTTATTTTCCCACTACAGTAAAAATATTATCTAAGGAGCACACCTGTAATGACTAGTATGATTGAGGGTGTAGATCAACGAACACAGCTCGTGGGTCACAATCGTCTTGAACTACTGCTATTTAAGTTAGGCACAACACAAACATTTGGCATAAATGTCTTTAAAGTGCGAGAGGCGATCCCCTGCCCATCATTAACTAAACTACCCTTTTCACACCCTGTCATTCGTGGCGCTGCACGCATTCGTGGACAAGCCATTAGTATTTTTGACTTATCACTAGGTATTGGCGGCCAGCCAGTCGACGACCTCAGTAAAAGTTTTGTCATCATCACTGAATACAATCGCTCAGTTCAAGGATTTCTAGTCAGTAATATTGAGCGTATCGTTAATACTAGTTGGGCTGATATCTTACCGCCACCGACTGCATTAGGTAATAACAGCTATATGACTGCTTTCACTAAACTTGGTAATGAATTAATTGAGATTATTGATGTAGAAAAAATCATGTCTGAAGTAGTCGGCGCTGACGAAATCGTATCTGACAAGCTAGTCGAGAACTACACTCGTCAAAATGCTGACTATCGCCCACATATTTTAGTAGCAGATGACTCGAGCGTCGCCCGTAATCAAATTAAACGTACGATGGAGCAAATAGGTATTGATACAACCATAACCCGAGATGGTAAAGAAGCGCTGCAACAACTTCAAACATGGGCTGATGAAGGCCTTGATGTTAAACAGCATATCGCGATGCTAATCTCTGATATTGAAATGCCAGAAATGGATGGTTACACCCTTACCAGTGAAATTCGCAAAGATCCTCGCTTACAAGATATTAAAGTTTTACTACATTCATCGATGAGTGGAACCTTCAACAATAATATGATCGATATTGTCGGCGCCGATAAATTCATCCCGAAATTTTCACCTGATGATCTCGCAACCACCGTACAAGCATTAATCTCGGAGTGGAAACTAGAACAATAAACATCAGCCATAAAAAAAGCGCCAATCACGGCGCTTTTTTACAGTTGATTATCAATGAACTATTTTAAGAGCCAAAACCCATTACATCTGCAGGCATCGGAATAACATTCTTAGACTCAGTGACCATATCCGCTTTTGCGCGCATCATATTAGTACCAACAAATCCACCAAAACGGTATACCCATTCACCTAAGTCACTATTAATCGCGGCAACTTCTGCTTTCACCTGAACTGGCGTTTGTAATACATTCAATTTTTGTATATCAGCTGGCGCAGCTTTGATGACAGAACCATCAAACTCAGCATTAAAAGTCGTAAAATAGAAACCATCTTGAAACGATGTTTTCGTGATAACTTTCAAACCATCAAACGTAATAAATTCAGCAGTAACAACTTCTGCCCCCTCTCTTGAGAAACCTTTAGCTTCTTGAACATCTTCCATTCGTAATTGAAACAAAGTACCAGCGATGTCATAACCAAGTTGTTCATATTTGAACACCGTTCTGTCTAATGATTCCGGTGTTCCAAATTTATCTTTTAGACCTAAATTAATCAGTGTCGCTACTTGGCCATTTGGCTGAATAATATTCACCTTGGCAATGCGTTCACGAGCAATATTGATAACTTCGCTTTTAATCCAGTTCAATAACAATGGATTAATGTTCAAGTAACCTTCCGCTAACCAAGCTCTTGCTTCACCTTCTCTACGTACGTAGAACTGTTTCGCACCCATCTTTGCCGTGGTTTCACGCTCATTACCTAAAACCAAGCCCGCTAGAGCCTTATCACCATCCAACATCGTTAAAGTTAACGATTCGCCGCCTTCATCAAGGCCAGCGAGACCTAATAATGGATATTGCTCTGGGTTATCTGTCTTGCGTTCAAGAATTTTAGTGTCACTAAGATCAATCAATGCGCGTTTGACCAAGTCAAAATCCGCTGGGTAGTTTAATCGTTCCTTAATAAACCAATCCTCACCCTTTCTAAACAGGGTAAATTCATCTTGAGCGCTTTTAAACTTAAGTGTATCAACAAGGTTCAACTGCCCAAATAAATCAGGGAACAATAAACCTTCATCGTCATTATTATCACTTGGAGCTTGGATAGTGATTAACATTAAAACCACCATTACCATGGTGATTAAGAACAATATAGTGAGACTATTTAATTTTTTTATCATGTTTACAAACCTAGTAGAGTATCGAGTCTAACTTACTGTTGATGCCGACCTTTAGTACGTTTACGAACACGCATCCAGCCTGTAAGCACGGCCAAGAATGCGACCAGTATTGGTACAAGACCAATATTAAAGAATTTAAGCTGAGTATCGAGCGTATCAATATCCTGACGCAATTTACCTTGTACTTCACGTAATTGTTGTTGAGTCTTATTCTTCATCATTCGAAGATCTGCAATTTCTTGCTTCTGCTCTTCATTCAAAAGTTCCTCACCACTTCCACTACGTTCCACTTGCATTCTTGCAATGTGCTGTTCCGTTTCAGTGAGTATTTTTTGTAACTCGCGTTCTTTAGTACGGTAGTTTTTTTCTGCCTCACGTTGTAAATCTAAAACACGTTCAAATGGGCGAGAAAAACCAACACGAGAACGGACACTGATCAAACCATGACTATCCGTTAATTCATCAATAGCATTAATTAAAAAATCAATATTATTAGATGTGCTATAAGCAATCTGTTTACCATAGAAATCCTGTAATTGCACCCAGAACCGATCTTGAAGCATGTCCACATCCGCAACGGCAATAACATCGATCTCTTGCTTAGATTCACTTAAGTAACCAGGCAATTTTTCGTAAACACCAGCTTCATTTCTTAAGCCATTAGGAAAGGCGGATTTAACAGCACCAGTTACCCGAATGGCAATAGGATAACTTAAGGTTCCTGCTTGATACTTAGTTAATAAGGCCATTGGATCATTACGGAACTGTACTACCCGCTTATCTACCATCATGGCTTCATCGCTAGATGAAATAAGTGGGATAAACTGCGTGGTGGCCCCCTCGATAGATAGGAAGCGACCTGCAGTAGCCATTTCTACTTTTTTCAAACGATTAGTAATCGCTTGTTGTGCATTCATTTGATCTGATGGAATCGCCTGCCATAAGACATAATCAATAGGCTGATTATTAGTTCTAGCACCAAAGTCAACTTTTATCGCTGTTTTACGATCAGCAATAACATCTGTAGGTGAACGTTCAAAACCCCAAGCCTTAAATAGCGTAGGCATATTTGAACTGTGCGATGCTAACATCGCATTCATTGGATTATCGGGGTCTTTTTCTGGAATATCTATTTCAGCATAAGGATCAACAAACGTAATTAATTTACCGCCGGCCAAAACATACTGGTCGATGGCATATAAAATACCATCCTCTAATTCTTTAGGATGAATCACCATCAACACATCAATGCTAGATGGAATGCGTTTGATATCTATTGGCAGCACCGTCACATTAAACATCTGACGCAATTCAGCCATTACAGCCCAAGGTTTAGGACCGTCATTAGTAGGAGCGTAGCCTTTTAAAGGATCATATCCTTCACCATCCACGGGTAGTGGACTCACGATGGCAATGGTTTTTTTATTCGCGGTAGATAGCTTATAAACTAACTTAGTTAGATCATATTCAAGTACATCTTCTTTTTCCGGTTGGAAAAATGAAATATTTTCAACACCATCTAGCAAGTTGCTGCCGACTAAACCGAAATACAATTGATCTGTTTTGCCATCGATAGGTATCGCCTGTAAGCCGTATTCGTCAGCACGTTGTTCATTATCAGAAAACGGTTCAGGATTAATCACAATCAACTTGATCATGCCATCTGATGCGCGTTGGTATTCTTCTAGTAATTCTTGAACACGCTGTGCATAAGCTTTAACACTTGGTAATTCCTGTGCGACTTTATCAGAGTAATAAAATCTTAGCGTAAGCGGCTCGTTTAATGACTGGATAATATTCAAAGTACCTTCTGACAAGGTATATAAATTATCTTGAGTCAAATCGATACGAGCAGACTTTAAATTGCCGTTAGTCACGATGTTAAATGACAAAAATAGGATAACAGCCAGTATTAGGCCGGTGGTCGATAATAGTTGTTTATTCATATTGGCTTAAATTCCTAATCGGCCTTACGGGCATTAACAACAATGGCATTAGCAAATAGCCAAACCATGATGACTGAGGCGAAATACAACATATCGCGAATATCAATGACACCCTTTGAAATTGCATCAAAATGTGTCAAGAAGCTGAAAGAGCTAATCGCGTGAATCAACGCCGTTGGCGCCCAGCTACTAAAAAAGTCCAATACAATGCCGTAGCCACTCAATACAAAGATTAAACTAACAATCAAGCTTAGTACGAAGGCAATAACCTGATTTTTTGTTGTTGCAGAGATACAAGCACCAATGGCTAAGAAACCACCCGCCATCAATAAGCTACCCAAGAAACCAGCAAAGATGACACCGTTATCAGGCGATCCCAAGTAATTAACCGTGATCCATAATGGGAAGTTCAATAACAGAGCTAAGCCTGTAAATGCCCATGCGGCTAGAAACTTACCTAAAACGGCTTCAAATACTGAGACAGGCAATGTCATCAATAATTCAATCGAGCCATTTTTACGTTCTTCTGACCACAAACGCATTGAAATGGCTGGAATTAACAGGATATAAATCCAAGGATGAACCGAGAAAAATGGATATAAGTCAGCTTCACCACGTTCAAAGAAATTTCCAACAAAAAATGTTGAAAATCCCGTCAGTAGTAAAAAGATAATAATGAAAACATACGCAACTGGTGTAGCAAAATAGCCACTCAGCTCGCGTTTCATAATAAACCAAATGTTACGTATATTCATTAAACGCTACTCCGTAAACTGCCCGTTGCACCCGTTGTAATTGTGCGAAAAACTTCATCTAAACGACCATTTTCAGCATAAAGTGAATCTATTTCCCAGCCATTTCCGCGAATGGCTTGTGATAATTCAACAGTAATTTGTCGACCATTTGTAGGATAAACACGAAAACCGCGGTTTGATGTTAGTGCTTCAACTTTAACAATAAAATCAAGGCTATTCAGGAAGGCTGAAAATGCATTTTCATCAACATTCGCTACTGAGACACATACCGCATTATGATAATCAGACATAGCTTCGAGTTGACTCGGCGTACCATCGAATTGGACCTGCCCATTTGCAATAACCACGTTACGCGTACACAAGGCATTCACTTCTTCCAAGATATGCGTTGAGATGATGATCGCTTTATCGTGTGCCATATCATTGATCAAAGTCCGCACTTCGTATTTTTGATTAGGATCTAAACCATCGGTAGGTTCGTCTAAAATCAACACTGGTGGATTATGTAATATAGCCTGTGCTAGCCCAACTCGACGTTTATAACCTTTAGACAAGGTTTCAATGGGTTGGAACATCACATTTTTAATTTGAGCACGGTCAGCAGCAGAGGCAACAGCTCGTTTTTTATCGGCACCCGACAAACCACGAATATCTGCAATAAAACGTAAAAAACCATCAGGCGTCATATCCGCATAGGCTGGCGCACCTTCTGGCAAATATCCCAAACACGCTTTGACAGCAATGGGATCAGTTAATACATCATGTCCACAAACTCGTACGGTTCCACGTGTAGGCGCCAAAAAACCGGTAATCATTTTCATGGTGGTTGATTTTCCTGCACCATTTGGTCCTAGAAAACCTAATACCTCACCCTTTTTGACTGAAAATGACACGCCATCCACTGCTTTAATAGCACCAAAGTACTTAGCCAGATCTTCGATCTCAATTCTCAACGTCATAATTTAAGCTTCTCCCCGACCCATCAATTTTCTTCGTAACCGCACATTATTCTGAGGTTAGGTACTACAAGTCAAGTTGGATCTACTAATTATCACTATATTGGTATTGCCATCATCCACTTAAGGGCATAACCTAGTTATTCATACATTCTAGTATTTAGGGCAATAAATCCAACATGGCATTCAAACAACTTATTCAACTTGGACGAGACATCAGTGACAACATTATTAGCAATTTTAATGACTCCAGCTCACGTAAAAAAACATTAAAATTCTCAGTATTTGTTATTGGCAGCATTATTTTAATACTACTCATCATTATGTTGTGGTGGGATCGTAGCGCTAATGATTTTGATCCTCTTGAACAATCAAAACAGTTTGCAGCTGAAAAAAATCAACAATTGGTTACTGGCTATGTGTCGACTTCAACCTTGATATCACTTGGAAACTCATTACTAGATAAACCAGGTGGTTATCTCAGTAACGATGTTATGCCACCATCGATTTGGATGGATAACGTACCAAACTTTGAGTTTGGTGTGCTAGTACAAATTCGTGATTATGCTCGTGCTTTGCGCAATGATATTAGCCGTTCTCAGTCTCAATCACTGGAAGATCCTGATCTTGCGATTGCCGAACCTCAATTTAATTTCAACTCAGAATCATGGATGTTTCCTCCCACTGAAAATGAATACCGAAAAGCAATTACTGCGCTCGAATCTTATCTATCGCGCCTCAGTAATGTCGAACAAGATGATGCACAATTTTATGCTCGTGCCGATAACTTAGCAGCTTGGTTGGCCATTGTAGAAAAGCGCCTTGGTAGTTTGTCGCAACGACTAAGTGCGAGTGTTGGACAAATCCGTATTAACACTGATTTAGCAGGAGACTCTGCTGCAAACCAATCAACCCCTGCCCCCGCAGAATTGACTACTCAAACACCGTGGACTCAAATTGATGATGTCTTTTATGAAACTCGCGGAACAGCTTGGGCATTAATTCATTTATTAAAGGCGGCTGAATATGATTTCTCGGATATTTTAATCAAGAAAAATGCCTTAATCAGTTTAAGACAAATCATTCGTGAACTCGAAGCAAGCCAAGAAGCCATCTGGAGCCCCGTTATTTTAAATGGAAGCGGTTTTGGTTTAATGGCAAATCACTCATTAGTTATGGCGTCTTATATCTCACGCGCTAACGCTGCAATAATTGATTTGCGTAGCTTACTTAGTCAAGGATAAGCTATACCGGTTTTAATGTTTACTCTACAAATCAACCTAGGAGATTTACCATGAACAAATTAACACTGTCAGCTTTGCTCGCTTCTTTTTTACTTATCTCTGCCTGTGACCAAAGTGCTGACGATAATGCTGTTGCCGATAAATCAGTGATGGATAATGCTATGGAAATGACGGAACAAGCAGCCGAATCAGTTAGTGAAAGCACATCAAATGCATATGATGCCACAAAAGAAATGGCTGAAGATGTAGCTGAAAGCACATCAGAAGTAATAGATGATGCTATAGATGCAAGCACTGAAATGGCACATGACGTTGCTGATTCTGCTGTTGAAATGAAAGATAAAATGATGGAACACAGCCATTCAGAAGATTAAGTTCTTAGTAAGCCAAACATTGTTGTCTATGCATGAAGCAATGCCTAAGTAAGATCTAATCGAACTTAAGTCATACCCCAAATAAAAAAGCCGGTAATGTCTAATTCATTACCGGCTTTTTTTATCTTTTATCAATTCAAACTAGTTTACTGCGTCAGGATAAAATAACTGCTGTTCCGATTTCTTGAAACCGGCGATAATTGTTTGACCTTCTTTCCCTGTAACAAACTCAATGTATTTTTTAGCTAGGTCATATCTGACATGTGGCTGTTTTTCAGGATTAACCGCCATCACGTGATAGGGGTTAAATAATGCTTCATCTCCCTCAAATAACACTTTCAAACTCATTTTATCTGCATATGCGATTTGAGTGCCGCGATCAGCCATTGCATAGGCTTGCTTTTCATCTGCAATAGTTAATACAGCACCCATGCCTTGCCCTGCTTGAATATACCAACTACCTTCTGGTTTTATATCAGCCGCTACCCATAATTGCTTTTCTTTTTTGTGTGTACCTGAATCATCACCTCGCGAGATAAAATCAGTCTTCTCTTTCGCAATTTGTTGTAAGGCCTCACTTGCCGATTTTGCTTGAGCAATATTTGCTGGATCGCTGACCGAGCCAACAATCACAAAATCATTGTGCATTACTGCTTTACGGTCAATAAAATCACCCTGTTCAACGTATTTTAATTCTGCCGCCGGCGCATGAACAAAAACCACATCAACATCGCCATTACTGCCAATTTTCAAGGCTTTACCCGTGCCAACGGCTATGACATCCACTTTAACGTTATATTTAGTTTCAAAAACGGGGTTTAATACTGCCAATAAACCTGAGTTTTCAGTACTCGTTGTTGTCGACATTTTTAAGTGTTCAACGGCTTGGGCTGTCACCGAGACCAGAGCCATTATGATGAGAGAAGCTATAGATAGCCATTTTTTGATTGTCATTTTATTTTCCTAAATATGATTAAAGTGTTTGATTAAAATGCCCACTGACTGCGTACTTGGAACAGACTTGGCTCTTGGTTATCGTAAGTGCCACCTTTAACATTTAATACATCTACATAATTGGCACTGAAACGTAAACTAGGTGTCGCAAACCAGTTCACACCTACCGTGTATGAATCAACGTCACCGCCATCGATATCTTTATCAATCAAATCAAGTGTGCTGTAACGTATTGCTAATTCCCATGCACCGATACCACCTTCACCTACACTGGCTTTAGGTGTAATGCTGCCAAAAGAACCATTTTTGTAGTTACGCGACTCGCCAGTAAAGAAATATCCTGCTTGAGCATACCAACCATCAAAATCTAAATCAGTAGCATTATTACGGCTGACTGATGTTGTAATATATTCAGCTTGTGCAGAGAAAGGTCCCATAACTGTCGCGACTTCAGCGCCGACTTTATAAAAGTCTGTAACATTTGCAATCGTGCCTGTATCAGCAATATTAATGCCGCCGATATGAGTTTCAGGCTGCTGTTTAAACGATGTTGTTGCTGAACCACCTGTGTCACGATAGTTAAAACCTAAACCAAGATGCACTACTTTGGTTTTTTCATTTATAGGTGCAAACGTTCCTCGCGCGCCTAGGCCCCAACCTTCATCTTGGTCATGTGCAGCACCATTAGTTGCTGTTAACGAATCACCAAATAGTCCGCCGGCTAATGACCAATTCTTTTGTTTTGTAGTCGCCATAGCACCAATATGACGACCTGCAGCGAAAGCACCTGTTAACGAACGCTCAGTAAACGACACATTATTAGAGCTAGTTTGCTGCTCTAAACCAAAAGGATCTTTAAAGTGACCAACTTTAATTTCCAACTCATCAAAACCGTTGTAGGCAAGAAATGCATCGGCAATACCTTTACCATTTGCACCCGTACTTGCAAAGTCATATTCCAGTTTATAGGCCCAATCGTTATACATAACACCATTTAAATACATGCGAGCACGACGAATTTCAGTGCCATCCCCAATTTCAGGATTGCCACTATAAGTAGCAGCATCAGCCTGTACTCGACCGCCTACCTTAGTTGAGAACTTACCATCACGAGTTTTGACGGTAATGCCACCTTTTACCTGCACTTCTACGTCAGAAGGTTTAGTTGCTTCAGCTAGTTGTTTTTGTACTTCCTGTTTTTCTAGGTTTGCATTGGATTGATTCTCTTTTAACTCAGCTTGTAGGCGACCAAATTGAGCATCATTAACCATACCGTTTTCATGCAGCATATTAATCAACGTTTCTATCTCAGATCCTGCATAAGCAGATCCCATAGTTGCCGAAAGTATCGCGCCAGCGATTAATGTTTTACGTAATATCATTGCCTGACTTCCTATTTAAATAAAATTATAGCTTTAAAATACCATCACATATAGGCATAAATATGCATATTAAGTTGATAATAAGTAACAGTTTAAATAGTATTAAACCAATAGAAAATATGTTTAAATATGCCTATTATGAATATCCAACTATCACTTAACTGGCAAATCACTCAATCAGAACAACAAAATATTGATCCTGTGTTATTTCCATTGCTTACAGCAATTGATGACTTAGGATCATTAAGACGTGCAACTGATGAGGTCAAAGTCTCATATCGTTTTGCATGGGGATTACTTGCAAAATGGGAGCAACTATTGGGACAGCCTTTAGTTATTCTTGAACGAGGTCGCGGTGCCAATTTATCGCCAACTGGTGAAAAATTACTCAATGCAAACCTGCAATTACTGGCTCGTTTCACACCTGAGCTAGATAATTTTGCTACACAATTCAAACAAGATTTTGAATCGCTTTTAGATAAAGAAGAAAAGCCTTCGTTAAATATATTTGCTAGTCATGGTCTGGCTATCAACACGCTCCGTGGACTGATAAATCAACAATCTAATTTTAAGTTGAATTTACATTTTCATGGTAGTTTGGAAAGCCTACGGTCACTGAATCGTGGTCACTGTGATATTGCAGGGTTTCATATCCCTATCGGACCACTAGCCAAGAATTTACGATCTCAGTATCTTGCTCTCATCAATTCCCAAGAATACGAACTTATATATGTCGTAAAAAGAAACCAAGGACTGATGTTTAAGTCTGAAAACGCTACAAAAATAAATACGATCTCGTCACTAATTAATAATGATCTCAAGTTTATAAATCGACAAGTAGATTCAGGTACCCGCTTGTTATTTGATCAATTATTAGAAGCAGAAAATATCAATCCGAATGAGATTCATGGTTATGACCACGAAGAATTTACTCATATGGCCGTAGCAGCAATGATCGCCAGCGGTGCCGCTGATGTAGGCTTCGGAATTGCACCGATGGCCACGAAGTTTCATTTAGAGTTTGTACCCTTAGTTTGGGAACATTATTGCTTGGCAATACCTGTTAGTCTTAGCAAGGATGAATCGGCTAAACAGATAAAACAATTACTACAGAGCACACAGTTTAGGCAATCATTAGTAGAGTTTTCTGGCTATGATGCATCGCATTCAGGTGATAGCGTGACATTTAAAGACATATTTTGCTGAATAAACAGCTTAACTTTTAAAG
>TARA_R110002049_G_scaffold20717_6_pt1 | contig 11969 bp, 18 predicted proteins | sample TARA_R110002049 | Tara Oceans TARA_R110002049 (sample SAMEA4396941) | marine metagenome | biome: Polar Biome; feature: [SRF] surface water layer (ENVO:00010504); material: water (ENVO:00002006), including particulate matter (ENVO:01000060) such as... | depth 5 m
ACCTCATCATTGCTCGCAAGACGGTAACCGCTTTGCTCGCGTACGTATAAGTCCATCATGTGCTCCTTGAAAATAGGGGCACATGCACCCGCGAGGGCACGAATATGCCCTGGTGGGGAAAGGGAGACCCCGCCACGCGGGGTGGGGGGTCTCAAGGGTCGCAATCTGACGATTGCTTAATACTCAGCTTATCGCGAAGCGGGAACGGCGTTGCTAGCACGCTGGCTTTGCTCGCTGGAAGCATTCGTGGCGCCGTTGGCTGTTGCCTCGGAACGCGCACTGTAGACCGTTTCGCCGTCCACTTTCGCCCAACGAATCTGCAACAGACGCGCTTTTAACGACACACCCATTTGGCCAGCTTTCTCGCCGTGGGTGAACGTAAACGTATCCGCATACAGATCGCCAATCTTGAAACCGACCAATACTGCTTTGCCGGCCTCAATTTCGGGCATCAGGTTTCTGACAATGTTGATGGCCTTTGCTCCTCGTACGATGCAATCGAATCGCGTGTATTCCACATTGCTTTTGGCACCGTGCAGTGCCGCAATGTCGACGGCCAGGAACGGCTCGCCGCGAGTGGGAACTTCACGCGCCCGATTGAGATAGCCCAAACCGCTTGTCTCAAGATCAAAATACTCGGACGACACGGAAGGTGCTGAGTCAGTTGAATTGACAGTCATTGCATGCTCCTAGAAAAGCGAGGAGCGCGGACTGTCCCTAACTCGGGAGGTCTGAACTCCCCGGGTCGGGTGATGCCTTCAAGATGAAGGCGATAAGGTAGGTCATTAAGGTCGGCTGACCCCGAGCTTGTTTGCATTAACCTTGTAAGCTCTTCGGGTGCTGACAAATGCCAGCGGGCGTTATCGATAGACCGCGATAACTTCGGTGTGAAATCTGTGCTGCAGGCCAACAATTTGGCCAATGTCGATTCAGCTGTCAAGCCGATCCTCACTTCGGCCCAACGCCATCCCACCCGAACCCACGCCAGCAAACTCTGGCGTCAGTTTTCCTCGGGCGAAAAAAGCGGCCCCCGCATCCGGGGGGCCGAAATGACCGCCAGTCGCTGAAGCTACGATGCGGATCAAGGGGAGAGGCGCCGTCACAATAAATCCTTAGGCGGCGGCGTTGGCTTTGTAGTTGACGCTCTCGAGCTTGGCGCTCGGCACCAGGTACACGCGACTGGCGCGAACGGCAACGCCAAACACCTCGCCCCCGTCCTTGCTGTAGCTGTCGTCAATCAGTGAACCTTTCACCGCCACTCGGCTGCCTTTGGCGCACAAGCGAGCAACATCTTTTGCCCGTGCACCCCAAATTTCAACATCAAGCCAGACGCCCTTTTTATCTTCAAAATGCCCGGCCGCATCGACGACCGGCCGGTCGAAGTAGACCCGCAGATTGGCGACCTCCTGCGGTTCATCGCCGCGCTTGACTGTTTTGAGTTCCGGGTCCTGACCCAGATTGCCTTCGCCGTTAAATTCATTCATTGTGTGTACCTGCACTGTTGGGTGATGACACTTGGCCCCATAAGTAGCAAACGTGGTGTTTACGGCCCAGGCGAAATGGGGGCAAAACGTCGGCCCCCATTTCTCATGAATTCGCAGCGATTAATCGATCTGCATGAATATCCATACGGGCGTTTTTCGAACGGAACAGGCACCCCTCCACCGTGCTTCATTCAGATGCCGGCGCCGTGGCCTTCCGTTTGCGGCGCCTTTCCCTGCGGGGCTTTTTCACACGGACCGTGGTATCGGCGACGAAACGCGATGCCAATGACGCTTCTGGTAAAGGCGGTCCGAACACCGCACGGCGTGAACCGTCCAGGATATCCGGGGGCAGCTCGCCCCAGCGTTTCACCGCCGCACGGGCCTTAGCTGTGCCGCTTAGGATGTCGGCCCGAGAGACACCGCTGCATTGGTAGCCGGTCGCTGAGGCCAGTGCGCGCCGAACCGTTTTGTTGCCGCGACGGATAAGTGTGTTCGTCTTTGTCGTCGTTAGCAGGGCGACGAATTGGGCTGTTTGCACCGCGCATACGAACGTGTCGAAATCGTTGATCAAGTAGGCCGCGCGAAACGCAAACTGATTGGAGAAATACAGCGGTACCTGCACGGGCTTAAGCGAGTGAGCCAGGCGATGATGCACGTCCGATCGGCTGACCAGCAATTTGTCCACCGTCGCACGTAGTTCGCGGAGATCCTGAAACGAGCACTCAATGAACGCTTCAATGTCGAGCAGCCGCTTGTCCGCATACGGGTCGTCCAGTTCTGCAGCTTCGTAAATGGGCTTAAGCATTTTGGCAAAGCCGACCAGTCCGATGACAGCACGCTTATCGGGAGAATTCTTGCTCCCGGACCGCCCGAACACCAACTGTTGCGCCAGGCCCGTCTTGATCGACATGCTCGAATCGTTTCGCAATGGACCGGGGCGCGATGCGAACGGCTTGCCCGCGCCGGCAGGCTCAGAAAGGGCTGGCGAACCATTGATGCGTTCGCGAACCTTTTCAATCGCCTCGTGATCGATATTGCTGTCCGCCATCGCACGAATTACCGCGATTCGGTTTGCGGGCTGCCTTGCCGTACGCCATTGTCAAATCGGCCTTCACTGGCCCAGCGATTGGTGAGGGCCCAACTGACCTCGAGACCAACGTTGGTCCGTTGGTGCAATTCCAGGTAGTCGGCAGGTCGAACCCTGCGGAAATTGTTGGCGGCGCTAATCTCGGACCAGGCATGCCACACCGCATGCTCCTCTTGTTCTGTGGCTGCCCTTGCCCGTCCAACCGAATGCGTCCGCAGCATGCGGCGCAGCAGTGCGAATTCTTTATGCCGCATGGGCCACCATCGCTTGATCATGGCACGCGGCGCACCGGCGACGATAAGATCGTTACGTAACTGCCGATCAGCGGCGACCTGCAGCACAGACGGCTTGACGCGATCCCAGGTATCGCGATTGATCTCAATCCTGAACAACGGGTCTTTCACCATCGACAGGCGCGCGATATCTTCACCCGTCATTTCAATGAAATCGCGCAGCACTTCCGGCTGCAGGTCGATCATCGACAGCGCATCCAGGGATCTCATCGCTGCGCATTGCAGCACGAAATTGACGACGGCGAGATTCAGTCCGGTTTCTGGATTAGAATAACGCATGCCGAACTAACCTTCGCAGCGTCGGGCGACGCTGTCCTTCATCCAGAACCTTTGTCCGAGCTCGCTTGCGATTATCTTCGTCGGCGAGACTTGCTCGCTGGCGTGGTCTCTGGCTGCAATTATCCTGGGGAAACGGCGCGGCGCTCGACGGTAGACAAACGCCGAATGCGTAATACCCGCTTTTGCAGCGGCGATTAATACTGTGATCATGACGACGATCCCTCCCATGTTCGTTGTTATTGTCAGGAAAGAGGGTCTCGTCCAATGGCAGTAATGGCCAACTGCAGGTTCAGACATTTTGGCAGCTGCGCTGACGCGTCGTTGCTGCTTCATCGTTGCTCTATCCGAACGCCCGTTATCCTCTTTTTCCTGTGCGTCTCGGCTTCAACAACCGCCTTGCCGTTGGCTCGTCTTGTCGCGAGATTGGCAGCCCGTCGGTTCGTCGCAGATACTAGGTGGCGCGAGACGTCACTGCCAAGCGCCTAAACTGGCAAGAAAACCAAGAAATATTGCTTGCAGAATTCGCTGGTAGATATTGAACGGCTGAAGACGAAATCGTAATTGTCGTTCGCTTAGTGAGTTGCGCGACTTTCCTCAAAGAACGACTGAACTCTGTGTTGCCGACAATACGACAATTTTTGGGAGTCGAAACTCACGCTACCACATTCAACGACTATCGTTATGTCAAAACGGTCGATGGAATCGACGAATGTCCAAAGACACGGTGACACCGAGTCGGGTCGCGAATGCAATCAGGCACCAAGCTTGGTAGGCACAACGTGCGCTGATTGCACCGCGCTCATACGCCTCTTGTACCTGATCGGCAAGTTGCTCATCGGCCAACAGCGCCTCAATGTATGCACGGCATAACACGACGCTAGGATACCGGCCGCGCGCCACCTCGCGACCCGCATAACTGGTCAATACCATCTGATTCTGGTTTCGCTTGCCCGCATTGCACAGCTCTTCCCTGGCTTCCGCTGCGAGCTGCATACCTCTCCGTAACTCGGTCCGTCATTGCGGCGCCTCGTGACAATTCCTTTTGCACATTCTATCGGTCACCGCTCGGCGACAACCATGACCCTTTCAATCCCGGTGCCCAGTCGTCGTAACGCTTGATGACACGTAACATCCGTTCAACCGTCAACCAATAACGATAGCGTGTCCAGGCACTGTACTCGGTGGTGCGATGCTCAAGAAACCACCGGATGTGTTTTTGCTGCCATTGCCAGGGTCCAACCTGCCATCGACACCAGATGACGGCGGCGGCTCGCGCGGCGCGTTCACATTCTGTGCGCACGGTGACCGATCCGCCCCGCACTGAGCGCGACAGCAGTCGCGCCGCGATTCGCCCCGCCTCCTCCGCGTTTCGCGGGGCGCTCATCGTGACGAACCCACGTAGGCGGCCACGACGTCGACACGATTATGACCGAGCTCCTGTGACAAAACCTGTCGTGCTGATTGATCGATATCTTTGTCGGCCAGCCGTGACCCGGCAACAACGGGCGCGGCGGTGCCTGTGATCTGGGCGTAGCGATCACAAGCGTACGCGGCCCGCAGATCTCGGAGTGTGCCAAGGTCCACCGATGCTGCGGCACTGCTCCATTCTTTTGACACCTTGGTCAACCATTGCGCCAACGATTGTCCGGCCGGTATCAATGTTAACCCGCCGCCCGCTGCCTTAGTCGCAAAATTGATTGCGAGCTTCGAGTTCTCTGAGACCGGCACCCAGCGATCGACATACCGGCCCCGGCCGCCCTTGGTTCCGGCCGTGATATTCACACGTCCGAGTGTCTCAGCCTGATGCTTCGCTAATCTTAGGTCCAGAAGCGAGGCTTCCTTTCGCCGCAGCCCCAGTTCCCGACAAAGCAGACCTGCTGCAGCGACTCGCTCCTTCCCTTGATCAATCAGTTTGTTCGCAACAGTCCCGACTCGATCACGGTTGATTGCGCCAGGTGCCCGGGTCCTGACACCGGACCGATTGCCCAGGTAATCACCGGGTTTGAGCCAGAGGCTGCGATCGCCGCGCAAGGATTCCATCACGACGTTGACTGTCGTCAGCTGGTTTTTGGCGTAGCCAACGCTGATTTCCTTGCCGCATTGCTGGGCCAAGCCGTTTGCAAAACGCTCCAATTCTGCTGTGGATAAGTCTCTGGCATCCCGGATGCCCTGCTCGCGTGCCCACTCGCAGAACTTGCGCCAGCGTGCGGCATGGCTCGCGACCGTACCGAAATGCCCACTACCGAACGCAGACTTCACGGCCTGCTTGCCGGCCCACGCCATCTGTTTGCCCCAGCCAAAGTTGCGGCCGCCGCCCACCTTCGACATGTCCTTCTCCCGATTGTATTGCAGTCACAAGCCGCCCCTCGGTTCGTTGAGTTTTGAACCGGATTGACCGCCGGTCGCGGTGTGACTGCTGCAAATTGGTTATTGCCAATTCGCCAGGCTCAAGACCTTCTGAGTCAGGGCACCCTTGGGCCGATACAACTATCGGCGGGGCAGGTGCTGGCGCATCCATGTACTGCATGTCGGCGCCGGCTCAGTGTCCGTGTTCGAGTTTGCACGCGCTCTGGCGCACTTAACCCGTTGAATAGCGGACCAATTGCTGGCCCAGTCGCCGCCTGTCACTATGCAGCGAAGCTGCGATAGATACAGGCGCGGACAGAGGTAGCTGAGTCAAACGATCGCAGACTGTCGCGATCGTATTGCGCCAGATACCCGTAGTGATCCTGATCGCTGCAGCAGAACGCCTTGCGGATCGGATCGAGTCTGATTGCTGGGCTGTAACGCCGAGCAATCAGTCGGGCGCCGCTGGGTCGATGACCCATGCTCATTTCAAGCGGCGGAGCATTACGGTGCCAACGTCAGATTGGCGGGGTGCTGACTCACAGTCAGCGGTTGAAACTGTGTTGTTCGATGCTTCTGCGCTTGTGGTCTCGAGCGTACTTTTCGGCACACCTGTTCGCGGGTACTGCGGTGGTCTGGCGCAGCTCTCGGGAATGACGATCCTGAATGAGACACCTCCATGACCATCCGACGCCACATGGCCAATCAAGCCGTAGCGCTTGAGCCGGTTTATGTACGACCGGCATCGGCTGACCGATCGCCCCAGCAGACGCGACAGACTTCTGAGTGTCACGTAGCCATCGCGTTCCTTACCCGCGACGCCGAATAGAACCAGATACAACAGGCACTCGGATGCCGATAGGTAGCGAGATCGAAAGTAGAACAACAGAATGTCGAGGACGCCGGATGTCTCTTTTCCGTCAACCGACATTTGCAGCACCTCCTTCAACGAACCCTTCGAGTCGCCGTGCAAGTTCGGCGTGGTCCAGCACCAAGGCTTCCGCTACCGTGATGGCTGAATACCGGACGCGGCGCCCGAAACGGAGCTTGTTACGTTTCAGGTAGACAACGTTTGGTTCGTGCGACCGACGCATAGTATTGCCAAGACTTTCTGGCGACACGTCGAGTACCTCTGCCACCTGATCATGTCGCATAAGGGGCCCATAGTGTTCTGTAAGCATTTTCTGAACTTCATCTAGCGGGTTTGCTATTGCAGTTTCCATCACGCTCTCCATTCGGATCCCAACTGAGATAATTACGACTGCACATCGGGACCCGAATGATCGTGCGAGTCAGTCGTACCAATTCGATTCAATACTGCGCGCGATCGACTGATTCTGAAGATCGCGCGCTTGATTACCCACAGATGGAAACGCCATTGCGCTATTGAGTGAGGCCAAGATCCGAAAACAAACCTCGACGGTCACAATTCAGCACTGCGCATTCCAATATCAAAAATAGGGACCAGGAGCTTAGCTCTACTGGTCTTGCGAGAAACTGTCGAAGTGCCTAGCGCCTATAGGACAAAAAATCGAATTGTCGCGTCGGTACTGGCATTGACGACTAACTGCTAAATGAGAGTTCTGTAACCTTCCGTTACACGCACCTTCTGCCGAACTCTTAGAGGCGCTTTGTTGATCGGCTGCTTCTTTCATCGAGCCACTGTCACTTAGATTGGCTTGATGACGAAATTTCGCGATTACTTCGCGAATGATATTAGCGCCTTGTACTATAGGTGGCAAATATTTACTGCAAGTTGATCAACCGGTTACCTAGCGTTGGTTCGCGTTTGTTGTTGTAGACGTCAAATGTAGCTTTGCGCGCGCGATTGAGAGCGAGTCCAGCGCAAGGTCTGGTGGGTTTTTTGAAGCTCAGCTGTCGTTAACATTGCTTCTCGATGTTTGATCGAGTAATTGTTGCTCGTTCAAACTAGCATGAGACAAAATAGTCGAACAGTTGGACCGCGATATATAATGGTAAGCGCGTAATGGATCAGATCAACGAGTTCGTCGATGATCGTCAAAAGTCTTGGTGCATTTATTGTGGCCAGTTCATTGAATACTTGCAATCCGGTCGCGACCATGTGCCTTCGAAGTCCCAGTTGCTAAAACCGTTCCCAGACAATCTTCCGGTCGTTCTTGCATGTACCGACTGTAACCGTGATTTTTCGACTGATGAACAGTACTTTTCCGTCTTTCTCGATTGCGTTTTAGCGGGGTCGACGGACGCTGGTCACGCTGGCAATGCAAAAGTCGGTGGGGCTTTTAAGCGAAGCCCGGCGCTAAGGTCACGAATAGACAGCGCAAGAACCACCTACAAGACACGGGGCGGCAAAACAAGCGTCATCTGGAAACCGGAGATCGAACGAGTGAACCGGATCGTAGTAAAGAATGCACGTGGGCATGCGTTTTTCGAGTTTGGCGAACCGCTGCTGAGCGAACCCGAGCATGTGTGGGCAATGCCACTGCAGTCTTTGACGTCGGAACAGCGAGCAGAATTTGAGGGGTCCGGTGATCAGGTGCAAGGTTGGCCGGAAGTAGGGAGCCGCATGCTGACCCGGGTGGTATCTGGGCAGGACCTGACGAACGGCTGGGTTGTCGTCCAAGACGGCGTTTACCGTTACCGCGTATCGCAGCAGGGACTCATGTCTGTGCGGTCGGTACTGCGCGATTATCTCGCGACGGAAGTCTTCTGGGCCGACTGACTACGTTGACTGTATGTACACGGTATTCACCCTAACGCTTTCTCCGTAAGGCATCGGGATTAGGGTTCCGCAGGATTTGACAGGATCTTGCCGATACACATTGTCAAATAGCGAAGGCTGTGCCATTCTGTCAAAAATCGTCCCAGGGAAATTCATGACCGTCACTTTAAAGACTAACTTCGCCCGTCTTCGGGAGAAAACAGGGCTGTCGCGCGAAGAAGTCGCTGCGCGTGCAGGTTACAATGTCCGAACGATCTACCGGTGGGAAGCAGGCGAAACCCGGCCCCGAAAACCGGTTATGGAGATGCTGCGGACATTGGCGACCGCGGATGGCGCCACGAAACCCGCCAATACGCCGGGTTTCCGCTTCATTGACCTGTTCGCAGGCATCGGCGGTATCCGGATCGGCTTTGATGCGATCGGCGGGCAGTGCGTGTTCACCAGTGAATGGGACCAGGCCTGCCGAAAGACCTACCAGGCCAACTTTGCGGGTGACCATCCGATCGAAGGCGATATTACGCTGATCGATGAACAGGAGATTCCCGAACATGACGTACTGCTGGCCGGATTTCCGTGTCAGCCTTTTTCCATTGCCGGTGTATCCAAAAAGAATGCGTTGGGCCGACCGCACGGTTTCCTGGACAATACGCAAGGCACGCTGTTCTTTGATGTCGCAAGAATTCTCGCTTGGCATCGACCACCTGTTTTTCTTCTGGAGAACGTCAAGAATCTACTCGGCCATGACCGTGGCAAAACCTTCAAGGTCATCCGCGACACGCTGACCAAGGAGCTCGGTTATCACGTAGAAACGCGGGTCATCAATGGCAAGGCATTCACGCCACAAAACCGTGAGCGCATCTTCATCGCAGGATTCCGTCAGGATACGGGCTTCCGATTCGATGATTTGGTACTGCCGGACAGGGCTGACTGGCCAACCATGAAATCGGTCCTGCACCCGGAGAACGGCAGCGAAGAGGCCGAGCCGCCGTTTACCGAAGGTCCAAAGGCAGGCGTCAACGGCAAGTACACGCTGTCCGAGAAGCTCTGGGATTACCTGCAGGGCTATGCGAAAAAGCACCGTGAAAAAGGCAACGGTTTTGGCTTCGGTCTTGTCGGACCCGACGACGTAGCACGCACGCTGTCGGCACGCTATTACAAGGACGGCTCGGAAATCCTCATACGTCAGGTAAGGAAGCGACCACGACGGATGACGCCGCGCGAATGTGCCCGGCTGATGGGATTCGATCAGCCGGACCGTCTGCCGTTCCAGATTCCGGTATCGGACACCCAAGCATACAAGCAGTTCGGCAACGCGGTAGTGGTACCGGTGGTGGAAGCGGTTGCCGGACTGATGCGGCCGCATATCGAACAGGCGGTGCGAAACGACATCCGCCAGAGCGAGCTGCCGCTGGAACCGGCTGCCCGTGCAGCAAATGGCTGACACCGTCTCACCGGAGGTCCGCAGCCGCATGATGGGCCGCGTCCGCGGCAAGAATACCAAACCGGAACTGCTGGTCAGAAAGGCGTTGCATCATCGCGGCTACCGCTACCGGCTTCACGATCGGCGCCTGCCAGGCAGGCCTGACATCCATCTTCCGAAGTGGTCGGCCGTCATCCAGATCAACGGCTGTTTCTGGCACGGACACGATTGCCCCCTGTTTCGCCTTCCCGGCACACGCCGGGAATTCTGGCGCGAGAAGATCGACCGCAACCGGTCCAACGACCGGCGCAATACCGCGCTGCTGCTTGCGGACGGTATCCGGGTGGCAACGGTCTGGGAATGCGCGCTGCGTGGCCAGCCAGGACAGCCCGTCGACGACATCGCCGAACGGCTGGCGGACTGGCTGGACGGCGACCTGCCGGTTCTCGACGTCCGCGCCGCCGCACCGATCGGTCGCCGGGCGGGCTGATCGTGAAATACGGTTCCCTTTCCCAGTATTTTACCGGGGTCGCGACGAAACGGCTGAGCGCTGTGGAGGCGGACCCCGACACGTCCAACCAGCACGAATTCAACGGCGTGAACGGATTGCGCCTGATACTGGGTACCGAGCGGCTCGCGGACATTCCAGCGCGCTTTGTGTGGCTGGGCGCCGAGAACGAAGGTTTCACCGAGGATTCGCTGGTGACCTGGTACGACTCACGGCTGAAAAACCCGAAACGATCGCCCGAATACCGTCTTTACTTTCGCAGCAACCCGGTCATGGAAATGGCCGGCGCCGGTGACCTTCTGGTTGTCGCGAGGCGGCCCTCCGGCGAGCTGATCATTGTCGTCGCGGCACAGGGCAGCACGGTCGAAAACCAGCTGCTGTGGCTGTTCGGGCTTCCGGCTCAGGAGGGCATGGGTTTCGAGGTATCCGAGATCGAAAACGGCCATGACGCTCAGATCGATTTTGCGGCCCGTTTCATACTCGATGAACTCCAGATCGAGATCCAGGAACCGGATGCCGAGTATCTCGACACACTGCTCGACCGCTATCGCGGACGGTTTCCGACGACGGCAGAGTTCTCATCCTTTGCGCGCGACACGGTATCGGATGTCTCGCCGGGCGACGATCCGGACGGCGCGCTGATAGCGTGGCTCGAACAGGAAGAGCGGCTGTTCCGGCGGCTTGAACGGCACGTCGTGTCCGAACGACTGCGGGAAGGCTTCATGGACGGGGACGGTGCCGATGTCGATGTCGATGGCTTCATCAAGTTTTCGCTCAGTGTCCAGAACCGGCGAAAATCGCGAAGCGGTCTGGCGCTCGAGAATCACCTGGAGCAGGTGTTCGTTGCACAGTCCGTTTCGTACTCGAGGGGTGCGTTTACCGAAAACAACGCCAAACCCGACTTTCTTTTCCCCGGGTCGGCCGAGTACGACGATATTGATTTCCCGGCGTCGCAACTGACCATGCTTGGCGTGAAATCCACCTGCAAGGATCGCTGGCGCCAGGTGCTTTCCGAAGCGGCGCGCATCCCGCACAAACATCTGTTGACGCTTGAGCCGGGTATCAGCGTCAACCAGACGGAAGAGATGCAGGCGCAGAACCTGCAGCTGGTTCTGCCGGAGCGGCTGCATGATACATACCGACCGGAACAGCGTGCATGGCTCATGGATCTGGCGGGTTTCATCGATCATGTCGCTGCGGCACAGGGAGGGTGAGGTGTGCGGGGTGGCTCACCGCTCATCCTGATATCATTACTTCATGATATTCCTGATATCTGTATAATCTAGGATCACACAGGTCATGTGGGGCGGTCAATGGGCGCGAAGAGAACCGAAGAGACGCTGCAGATAACGATACCAAGCAGCGTCAAGAAGCAGCTTTCCATACGCGCGGCTCACGAAGGGGGTACGATTCGATCGGTCGTGCTGAAGGCCCTCCGCGATTCGGGCCTGAAGGTCAAGGATGCCGAACTTGTTGACCGGCGGCGAATCCGATGAATACAACTCGAAGCATCGCCGTGAATTCCCGCAAGCAGCAGTCCAACGGAAAGACTGTGCAGCCGATCGGAAGCGTCATAGACCTTTTCTGCGGCGTCGGTGGACTGTCGCACGGATTCCTCAAGGAAGGCTATTCGATCGAATGCGGATACGACATCGACGAAGACTGTCGTTACGCTTTCGAGAAGAACAACAAGGCGCCGTTCGTGCGCAGAGACATCAGCGCACTGAAGGGTCGTGAGCTGAACAGGGAGTACCGCAGCGGAACGCCGCGAATACTCATCGGTTGTGCTCCCTGCCAACCGTTTTCGTCCTATACGCAGGCGCTCGACGATCCGAAATGGGAACTGCT
>TARA_R110002049_G_scaffold125439_2_pt1 | contig 11967 bp, 7 predicted proteins | sample TARA_R110002049 | Tara Oceans TARA_R110002049 (sample SAMEA4396941) | marine metagenome | biome: Polar Biome; feature: [SRF] surface water layer (ENVO:00010504); material: water (ENVO:00002006), including particulate matter (ENVO:01000060) such as... | depth 5 m
AGGTCATCGTTCGCCACTCCCCCTGCACCCCCTGGCAGCCTGTCCGGCTGGGACCAAAGAGGGGACTTCCCTCTCTGGACACGCCAAGGCAAGGACCACTCGCCGTCTGTCCCTGCACCCTTTCAGGCGTCTCTGACGGTTAAAGAAGGCGCGGAATGACTGGGAAGCAGACGGCCCAATGCCGACATTCAAACGCTGGCCTAATGCTGCAATGCGGCCCGCCGAAGCGGCCATTCAGTCACACTACATATCGATGTTGACGTTCGCGCAGTTTTCAAGAGCGGGCGTATTTGATATTGTGGGTTTTTCGGCTTCGACGCGTGACAAAAATAGAAACATGCCCCACGTCATTCTTCAGCATTAGAGCAGGCGGTAGCCAAGCTTGGGCGACGACGAGCCGACGATGTGGGCCTGTTGCGTCTCGCGGGACCAGCGAATGAACATCATTGCTTCGCCCGCGATTTTATTAGCGCTCAATACCTTGGCCAATTCACTGAGAGGGCAACTGAGGACGATCTGCCCTTTGCGCTGCGCTTTTGCGACGATTTTAACGTCAAACGGAACGCCCGGATGCCATGTTTCAAGGTGCTGTATAATCTGCGGCACTGCGCCCACAGCCATGTAAAGAGCAACGCAGGTGCCGGGCCTGATTTCCTTGATCGGGTCAGGCACCATATATCCATCGTGACGGTGGCCGGTGGTCAGCACTAAAGTATCGATGTTGCCTCGATCTGTCAGACCTTCGCCAATGCTGGCGGCCGCAGCACAAGCGGCCGTGACCCCGGGGACAATCTCGAAGTCGATACCACATTCTTTGAGCGCGTCAGTCTCCTCTGTGCTGCGGCCGAACACACCTGGATCGCCGCATTTCAGACGCACCACACGCTGGCCACGTTTGGCGGCGACAACCAGCGTCTGCGTGATTTTCTCCTGAGGCCAGCTATGAAAGCCCGGTGCCTTTCCAACATAAATGCGCTCAGCATCGCGCCGCGCTAACTCGAGGATTTCGGGATCAAGTAGGCGGTCATAATAGATCACATCCGCCTCTTGCATTCGCTGCACACCGCGTAGGGTGATCAGATCTTTGGCCCCCGGACCCGCGCCGACAAGGCTAACGCTGCCGCCCTTAGAGGAACCAAACTCGCCCGTTTCGATGGCGGATTTGATCAGCTTGGCTGCTTCGCGTTCGGCACCACTGATGAACATCCGGCGCGGGCTGTCGTTGAATACCCACCGCCACAGATCGCGACGCCCACGCGGGCCAAAGCGTGCGGACGCTTTGTCCCTCATCCGGCCCGCCAACGCCGCAAGATCGCCAAGGCGCGGCTCAAGCAACTCCTCCATTTTTGTCTTGATCTGACGGGCCAGCACGGGGGCCGTCCCTTCGGTGCCGATGGCAACCACCACCGGGTCACGGTCAACGATCGACGGGGTGATTGCGTCGCAAAGCTGTGGCTGATCGACGACATTGACAGTCGCCCCGCCTTCTTTGGCCAGCGCGTGCAGTGCCATGTCCGCGCCTGGACAGCCGGTGGCGATGAAGGCCAGCGCGGTCCCTGAAAAGACTGTCGGCGTGATTGGGCCGGTCTGAGCCGCCACGCGGCCTGATGCGGCAAGCGCGCACAGTTCAGCATCAAGCACAGGTGCCCAGATCTCGACTACCGCCTCGGTTTTGAGGATCAGTCGCGCTTTTTGCGCGGCTTGCTCGCCCCCGCCCATAATAACGACGCGGCGACCCGCCATTTGCAGGAACATTGGAAACGTTTTCATGCGGATAGGCCTCTTGTCTGATGGCGCAGATCCCAAAGGCTGCGTGCCATTTGGTCTGCTTGGATAAGTGTCGGAGCTGCTTTAAGCGTCCAAAGCGCAAGTGCTGCTGTGCCGATAACCGTGGCAACCGAAAAGGTGTCATCCGCGCGCCCGTGCCAAAGGTCACTCAAATCAATGTTGTCACCTGCTTCGTGCAAGCGCCGGGTGTCATCCAAGAGCGGCGCTGCGGTCTGTTGAATATGCCCACCGTCGCGTAGGCCAAACAGGACGATATCCTTGGAGGGATGGCGCTCAAATTCCCCGCCGCCGCCCTTTATGATACTCAGTTCTTGCTGGCCCAACATCTGCGCCGCCTGTGCTTGCAGACTGCGATACGAGGGGTGAAACACACCTTGTACCGTCGCTCCTGCACCCGACGGGTTCCACATGCGCAACACAGTGTTGAAGCATGATCTCAGGCCAAGTGTATCGCGCAGATTCAGCACACCGAATGCGACCGGGCTCAGCGTCTCCAGCGGCGTATAGGTTACACGCGGTCCCGCAAGATCAATCACTTCGCGCACCGAAGCTGTGGCTGACTGATGCGAATTCCACCCGTGCATTGAGATGCTGTATCCCGCCTGACCGACCAGCCGAGCGGCCAGCAGGAACAGGGGTGCACCTCGGCTTCGCCCTGCGGCGTAGGACGGCCAGTCAAGATCCGCTTTTGGCAGCTTGCCAGTTACCTGCGTGCGCAAGGCGGCCGTGAAACCGGAGATCTCCTCAGGCGTTTCTCCGCGCAGGCGCATGACCATCAACAAGGCGCCTACCGCTTCAGGGGCGGCATCGCCCTGCAACACCACCGTCATCGCCTCTTGCGCCTCGGCCATGGTCATTGCCCTCGCGCGCCCCTTGCCACGTGCAACGATCCGGACAAAGGGCGCGAGACTCATTCTGCTGCCATCCGTAGCGTTGCCTCTGCCAAAAGGGCTGCGAGTTCGGGTTTGCATGAGCCGCAGTTTGTACCGGCGCAGGTGACCTCGCCCAAAGCCGTAACGCTGCGCGCACCGTTTGCGGCAGCGGCCAGCAAGGTGTTCCGGCCTATATCAAAGCAAGCGCAGACCCTGGCACCCGGATCGGGCTGGTCAGAGGCGCTACGCCCTGCCAGTGCGGCCAGCGGTGATGTTTCAGTGCCAATCAAGCCGACGGTGGCAGTGCGCGAAACAACAACGGGAGTGGGTGAGACAAACAACAGCGTGGTGATTAGTCCGTTCCGCGCAATGGCAATACGGATGGTGCCCGCGGCCGGATCTGACTGCAGCGAGACATCGCCGCCGGACTGGCCAGACAGGCGGCGCGCCTCTTCCTCCCAATCCTCGGGCGTCTTGCTGCCCGCCAACTCTGCTTGCCAGCCCATCTTTGTACGCGCGACGGCAGCATAAGGTGTCTGCGGTACAGGTTCGGAGATGCACGCAAGAAAGCCGTACCATTTTGCCTTGTAGACTTCGGCGAAGACCGCGCTGGATTTTAACGCGGGCTGACCGGAGAACGGATCGGTTATAGGTGCCATGACACTGTTGACGGTGCCGGCGGTGGTACGTTGGCGCGTCCAGTGCATTGGCGCAAATAGCTGGCCTCTGGCCACGCGCGGCGTGATCAGGGCGCGCAGCAATGTGCGACCATACCTGTTTCGAACCGCGATCAAAGCACCGGGCGCGGCCCCCAGCACAGCTGCATCGGCAGGGTGAATCTCGACATAGGGCTCGGCCAGATGCGCACCAAGGCGGGCCGACTTACCGGTCCGCATCATCGTGTGCCACTGGTCGCGGTTGCGGCCTGTGTTCAGGGTGAAACGTGGTCTAACCTGTGCAGGTGCCGTAACCGGGATCATCTGCGCCTTGCCATCGGGGTGATAGAACCGCCCGTCGGCAAAGAACCGCGCGCCGTTGTGCGGCCACTGGGTCGGGATCAGCTTGGCATAATCCGCGTCAGCAAAGATGCTCAGATCAAGGTCGCGGGGGAACTGCGAGGTTGCGGCATCGAGTGCCACATATTCCGCAAAAACATCAGCAGGCGTTTGATAAGCGAAAGCGTCTGCAAATCCCATGCGCGCGGCCACATCGCTGATGATTTTCCAGTCAGGGCGTGCGGTGCCGGGGGCTGGCAGAAAAGCGCGCTGACGCGACATGCGACGCTCGGAATTCGTAACTGTGCCGTCTTTTTCGCCCCACCCCGTTGCAGGCAATAGGACATCGGCCAAATCATTTGTGTCTGTCATTTCCATGATGTCGGAGGTGACAACAAAGGGAACTTTCGCTATCGCCGCCGCGACCCCGTCCGCGTCAGGCAAGGACACGGCAGGATTAGTCGAAATGATCCAAAGCGCCTTGATCCTACCGTCAGCACAGGCTTGAAACAAATCGACAGCCTTAAACCCAGGCTTGGTGCAGATCGCAGGGCTTTGCCAGAAATCACGCACGGCGTCCCTGTGCGCGGCATTGTCAATCTCAAGATGATTGGCCAGCATATTGGCCAGCCCGCCGACTTCGCGCCCGCCCATGGCATTGGGCTGACCAGTAAGCGAGAAAGGACCCATGCCGGGCTTCCCAATCCGACCTGTGGCCAGATGGCAGTTCAGGATAGCGTTCACTTTGTCGGTGCCGCAAACGGATTGATTGACCCCTTGGGAATAGGCGGTGACAACCTTGGAGGTCTTCGCCCAAAGCGAGAAGAAATCTGCCAATTCCTGCGCGTCCAGCCCGCTATCGGCAGGATCGCAGGCACGTGCCGTCGCAATTGCCGCGTCAAGGCCGTTCACATGGTTTTGCGTATAGGTGGAGTCCAATTTTCCGGTGTCTGCCAAATAAGCCAACAGCCCGTTGAACAGGGCAACATCGCCATCGGGTGCGACTTGAAGATGAATATCCGCCAGATCTGTGGTGGCAGTGCGGCGCGGGTCAATATTGACTACGCGGAGGGCTGGCCGCGCTTCTTTCGCTGCGGCAATTCGTTGATGAAGCACCGGATGGCACCAGGCAAGGTTGGACCCGACAAGGACGATCAGATCGGCTTCCTCCAAGTCCTCATACGTTCCGGGAACAGTATCCGTCCCAAAGGCGCGTTTATGGCCTGCCACTGAGGACGCCATGCATAGACGCGAGTTGGTGTCGATGTTGGCCGCCCCGATGAAACCCTTCATCAGCTTGTTGGCGACATAGTAATCCTCGGTCAGCAGCTGACCAGAGGCGTAGAACGCAACGCTCTGCGGTCCGTGCTCGGCAATGGCGTCGCTAAATTTCTCGGCCACCAGATCAAGGGCGACGTTCCAATCGGCCTGCACGCCATTGATCTGGGGATGCAATAGCCGCCCGTCCAGATCAATCGTCTCCCCCAAAGCCGCACCCTTGGAACAAAGCCGCCCAAAGTTTGCCGGATGATCGGGGTCGCCCTTTATGGTGCCATCGGCAGCAGCCAACACACCGCAGCCAACGCCGCAATAGGGACAGACGGTGCGCGTCATGGTCAAGCGGCTGCCCGCGCGCGCAAAGCGGAGCGGTCGAGCAGAATGCGACCGTTTTCCACCCGCGCGGGATAGGTCGCGACGCGGCCATCATCCGCGCCTTGTGCCATGCCTGTATCCAGCGCAATTACCCAGTTATGCAGCGGGCAAGTCACCGATTTGCCATGCACGATGCCTTCGGCCAGCGGCCCTGCCTTGTGCGGGCAAGCGTTATCAAGGGCGAAGACCTCATCTTCGGCGGTGCGAAATACTGCAACACAACCCAGCAATGTTTTGACCATACGCGCGCCGCGTTGCGGGATATCTTCCAAATGCGCGATATCAATCCAGTCGTTCATTCGGCCGCCTCCATTAAAAAGTTAGCCAAAGGCCGGTATCGGTCGGCTTTGGTTTGGGCGTGCTCTGCCCAAGGATCTTTGCGGTAGATCGTTTGGCTCAGCTCAAAGCGCTCGACCAAGGCAGCGCGGTCGGTCTCGACCGTTTCCTTGATCCAATCAAGACCGACCTTGCCCATCCATTTATAAATGCGGTCGAGGTATTTGGCGTTCTCGCGATAGAGCTGTGTGACCGCCTTGATCACGTCAATCGCGTCCTTCTCACTTGCAACCTGTAACAGCAATTCGGTTTCTTTCAGATCCATCCCCGCAGCTCCGCCAATGCTGATCTGATAACCGCTATCAACACAGATCACGCCGATGTCCTTGCAAGTCGCCTCCGCGCAGTTGCGCGGACAGCCCGACACCGCCAGCTTCAATTTATGCGGCGTCCATGATCCCCAAAGCTCTTTTTCCAGCTTGATGCCCAGCCCTGTGCTGTCTTGGGTTCCAAAACGGCAATGATCGGTGCCAACACAGGTTTTGACGGTACGCAGCCCCTTGGAATAGGCATGACCAGAGACCATGCCCGCAGCGTTCAGATCGGCCCAGATCGCAGGCAGATCCTCGCTTTTGACGCCAAGCAAATCGATCCGCTGCCCGCCTGTGACTTTGACCGTCGGCACGCTGTATCTGTCAGCCGCATCCGCTATCGCGCGTAATTCGTTCGGTGTGGTAATTCCCCCCCACATGCGCGGCACCACGCTGAAGGTGCCGTCCTTCTGGATATTGGCATGCTTGCGTTCGTTGATGAAACGGCTTTGCGGATCGTCTTGGTACTCCAGCGGCCAGTCCGCCAGCAGATAGAAGTTGAGCGCGGGGCGGCACACATGGCATCCGCATGATGTTTTCCACCCGCATTCCTGCCAGACCGCAGGCATTGACGTCAGCCGTTGCGATTTGATCATCCGCCGCACGTCCTCATGGGTCATGTCGGTACAGCCGCAGATGGCAGCGGCGGCGGGAATGACAAATTCATCGCCCAGCGTGACTGCCAGCACCTGCTCGACCAGCCCCGTGCAGGTGCCGCAAGAGCCGGAAGCTTTGGTGGTTGCCCGCACGGCACCGAGATCAACGGCCCCTGCTGCGATAGCGTCTTCGATTTGACCTTTGCAGATACCGTTGCAGCCACAGATCTCCGCATCACGCGGTAAGGCTGCAACAACTGCTAAAGGGTCCAGGGGGGTCCCCCCTTGGTAGGCGGGTCCAAAAATGAGCGTATCGCGCATGTCTGCGATGTCGGTTTTGTCGCGGATCAGACCGAAAAACCAGTTGCTGTCGGCAGTGTCGCCGTACATCACGGCACCTTTCACAACATTGTTCTGGATCACCAAGCGGCGATATACGCCGCGTGCAGGATCGCGGAACACGATGTCTTCGCGCCCCTCCCCATCGGCGAAATCGCCCGCGCTGAAAAGATCACAACCTGTGACTTTGAGCTTGGTGGAGATCTCTTTTTGCACGAATTGCGCTTGTTCGCCCATCAGCGTCTGCGCCGCAACTTTAGCTTGGTCATAGAGCGGTGCGACAAGACCGAAGATGGCGCCGTCATGCTCCACACATTCGCCAACGGCCAGCACATCCGCGTCGGAGGTGCGCATCTGGTCATCTACATGAATGCCTTTACCCACGGCCAGTCCGCTATCCTGCGCCAACTTCACATTCGGCCGAATGCCTACCGCCATGACCAATAGATCGCAGGGAAGCTCGGTCCCGTCATCAAGCAACAGTGCTTTTACCTTGCCGTTTTCGCCCAGAATTTCCTTGGAATTGGCCGCGCATTTCACGGTGATGCCTTTATCAACCAGTGCGCGGCGCAATAGATACCCCGCCGCCTCGTCCAGTTGCCGCTCCATCAGGTGGCCCATGATATGCACCACGGTAACGTCCACACCACGCGCGGCCATGCCTGCGGCGGCCTCAAGCCCCAGCAACCCGCCGCCGATGACAACACATTTGCTGTCCGGCCCCAGATCCATCATGCGTTGGGTATCTTGCAGATCGCGGTAGGCAATCACTCCCTCCAGATCGTGACCGGGCAACGGGATCATAAACGGGTTGGAGCCGGTGCCGAAGACCAGTTTGTCATAAGTTAGCACATCACCGTTATCCGCTGTGACCGTCCTGGCCGCGCAATCGATCTCTGCGATGCGCTCTCCAAAGCGGCAGGTCACACCATTTGAGGCGTACCAGTCGGCATCATGGGTGACGATCTCGGCATAGGTCTTGTCACCAGATAACACTGGCGACAGCATGATGCGGTTGTAATTTCCTCGTGGCTCTGCGTTGAACAGGGTCACGTCATAGTCCGCTCCTGCCTCAAAAAGTTGCTCCAGCATGCGGCCCGTGGCCATGCCTGCACCGATGACAATCAGTTTCTGTGTCATATCGCTCACTCCGCTGCTATCGGGTTTGATTTGGGTTTCGGCTTTGCCCCGTGCTCGTACTCCTCAAGGAAATCGAGCACTTCCTGCCGGTAGGCGTAATAATCCGGATGCTCCAACAGCGCCTTGCGGGTGCGTGGGCGTGGCAGATTAACATCCGTGATCTTGCCGATGGTGGCCTGCGGGCCGTTGGTCATCATCACGACACGGTCGGCCAACAAAATCGCCTCGTCCACATCATGGGTTACACAAATGGCCGTGACTTTGGTGCGCGACCACACCTCCATCAGGACCTCTTGCAATTCCCAGCGGGTAAGACTGTCAAGCATGCCAAAAGGCTCGTCCAGCAGCAGCAATTTGGGTGAAAGGGCAAAAGCCCTCGCGATCCCGACGCGCTGTTTCATTCCGTTGGACAGGCTCGCCGCGTTTTTGCTCATGCTGTCAGCCAGCCCGACACGCTCGAGATAGTATTCCACCACGTCCTGACGCTCGGCCTGCGATGCGCGTGGATACACCTTATCCACCCCAATCGCGACGTTTTCCCTCGCGGTCAGCCAAGGAAAGAGGTTGGGCGACTGAAAGACAACGGCACGCTCGGGGTCTGCCCCTTCGACGTTCCATCCATCAAGCTTGATCGCCCCCTTCGAGATCGAATTCAGGCCGGCTGCCATTGTCAGCACCGTAGATTTTCCGCAGCCCGAATGCCCGATCAGCGAAATGAACTCACCCTTGTTGATCTTGAGATCAAAGTTTTCGACCACCGTCAGTGGCCCATTGGGCGTGGGATATACCTTGTCCAGCTGCGAGAAATTAAGGTATCTCTCATCGATCCCGCTGTGCTGCGCTTTGACAACGGCGGCAGGCACCGAATGGATCGGCGTCACATCGGGCAGTTTTCGTGCGCCTTCGACTTTGGCCGCGATGCCTACATCCATGAGGTAGGTCGTGACCTTCGCGCGCAGTGCCTTGAACGCTGCATCATTGTTCATCGCGATCCGGTCGCGAGGACGCGGGATCGAGACCTTGAACTCATCCCCTAACGTGCCGTCCGGGTTAAGGGCGATGATACGGTCGGCAAGGATAATCGCTTCATCAACGTCATTGGTGATCAGAACACAGGTCTTTTTGTCCGCGTCCCAGATCGCTTCGATCTCATCTGCCAGATTAGCTCGGGTCAGTGCGTCGAGTGCCGATAGCGGCTCATCCAGCAGTAGCATCTCGGGGTCCATCGCCAGTGCACGGGCCACGTTCACCCGCTGGCGCATGCCGCCCGACAGCTCCGCAGGCCGGCGTGTCGCCGCATGACCAAGCCCCACCATGCCGACATAGTGATCGACCTTGGCCGCCCGCTCCGCCTTGGACAGATCAGGAAACATCGTATCTACGGCCAGCGCCACGTTGCCATTCACCGTCAGCCACGGCATCAGCGAATAGTTTTGAAAGATCACACCGCGCTCGCGCCCAGGCTCGGTGATGGGCGCGCCGCGATATGTAACTGTGCCGCTGCTGGGTTGCTCCAGCCCGGCCATCAGGTTGATGAGCGTGGTCTTACCCGTGCCGGAAAAGCCGAGGATGACGACGAATTCGCCTTCGGTGACGTCAAGGTTGATGTCTTTAAGCACGGACATCTCGCCATAGCTTTTCGAGACGTTGTTGAATTGCAAAAGTCCCATATCGATCACCGGTTATTCGAGAAGGTGAACATGGACTGCAACGCATACATCACACGGTCCAATAGAAAGCCGATGATGCCGATGGTCAGCACCGCCACCATGATCCGCGCCAGCGATTGCGAAGAGCCGTTCTGGAACTCGTCCCAGACGAATTTGCCGAGGCCAGGGTTCTGCGCCAACATCTCGGCCGCGATGAGGACCATCCAGCCCACACCGAGGCTGAGGCGCAAGCCGGTAAAGATCAACGGCAGCGCCGAGGGCAGCACCAGTTTGGTGATCTTGGTATAAGTGTTCATTTTCAGAACCCGGCTTACGCTCACAAGATCCTTGTCGATGGCGCTGACGCCCAAGGCGGTATTGATAAGCGTCGGCCAAAGCGAGCAAAGCGTGACCGTGATGGCCGAGATCAGGAACGACTTGGAGAACATACCGTCATTGGTCGTATAGACCGCCGAGACGATCATGGTCACAATCGGCAACCACGCCAGCGGTGAGACCGGTTTGAAAATCTGGATCAGCGGATTGAGCGCGGCATTTGCCGTCACCGACAGACCCGCCGCGATGCCCAGCGGAATCGCCACGATGGAGGCGATAATGAACCCGAAAAACACGGTTTTGATCGAAGTCCAGATTTGATCATAGTAGGTCGGCTGGCCGGTATAGGCGCGGTCGCGCACGCGGTCCTCATTTCCACTCGCGACCAGTTCGGCATTGCGCGCAGCCTGGCGTTCATAGAAGGCCGCCTCACGTTGTCCCTCGCGGATCGCGTCCTGCCGCAGCTCACCCACTTGTTCCCAGACTTGTGCAGGCCCCGGCACAGCGCCAAGCGAAGTTTGCACCTTGAGCGCAAGGGTCGCCCAAAGCATCAGGAATATCGCGATCGCCAGCAGGGGCACGCCCAGCAACCGCCAGATTTCGCCCGCCTGCGCACGCGGATTGTCCCCAGCCGCCGCTTTGAGAACAGGTGTCAGCCACGAAAGGCCAAAGACATTAAACCAGGCGTCAGCCTTGTTGATGCGGGCAAAAAGCCGCGCGCGGCGAGCCTTGGTGTCGAGTGTATGAGTGTCAATCGCGATCATATGGTATGTCCATTTGCTGCTTTTGAAATGATTTTGGGTACGTCCCCTTGCGATCACGCAAGGGGAGCAAGGGCTTAGCCTTGGATCTTGCTGTCAACGACCGTTTGGCCAGACTTGAGGCCGATGGGCAGGCTGTCGATATAGGCGTTCGGCGTGCGTCCGTCATAGCCGATGCCGTCGATGATATCGGCTGCAGGCGTCGGTGCCTTAAACCCGTCACTGTCCCACGGAAAGTTCGCTTCATCCGCCATGCCGTCATCGACCAGCAGCCGCGCGGCCTTCAGGTAGATATCGGGGCGGTACACATCTGCGGCCGTCTCGAAATACCACGCATCCGACTTTGTTTCGTCGATCTGGCCCCAGCGGCGCATCTGGCTCAAGTACCAGATCGCATCAGAGTAATACGGATAGGTTGCGTTGTAGCGGAAGAATACGTTGAAATCGGGCGCGGGACGCACGTCGCCTTTCTCGAACTCGAAATAGCCGGTCATGGAGTTGGCAATCACATCGGCGTCCGCCCCCACATATTCGGAGCGCGAGAGCATCCGCACCGCTTCCTCGCGATTGGCGTTGTCGTTCTCGTCCAGCCACATGGCCGCGCGGATCAGTGCCTTGGTCAGCGCCAGCGTGGTGTTGGGGTTCTCTTCGGCGAACTCTGCCGTAATGCCGAACACCTTTTCCGGGTTGTTCTTCCACATGTCGTAGTCAGTGATCACCGGCACTCCGATCCCTTTGAACACGGCTTGCTGGTTCCACGGCTCGCCCACGGCGTAGCCCGAGATTGTGCCCGCTTCCATCGTGGCAGGCATCTGCGGTGGCGGCGTCACGGACAACAGCACATCCGCATCAATTTGGCCGGAAATATCCTGCGGGCTGTAATAGCCAGGCTTTAAGCCGCCTGCCGCGAGCCAGTAGCGAATTTCGTAATTGTGGGTCGAAACAGGGAAAACCATGCCCATATTAAAGGGCTCACCGCGGTCCTTGTAGCCCTCGACGACCGGTACCAGTGCACTGGCACTGATTGGATGCTGCGGGCGGCCATCGTCCATCGCGGGTACGTTTGGCTTCATCTCCTCCCAGATGTCGTTGGAAACGGTAATGGCGTTCCCATTGAGGTCCATCGAGAAGGGCGTAATGATGTGCGCCTTGGTACCATACCCGATCGTAGCCGCCAGTGGCTGGCCCGCC
>TARA_R110002049_G_scaffold1062_11_pt1 | contig 11966 bp, 12 predicted proteins | sample TARA_R110002049 | Tara Oceans TARA_R110002049 (sample SAMEA4396941) | marine metagenome | biome: Polar Biome; feature: [SRF] surface water layer (ENVO:00010504); material: water (ENVO:00002006), including particulate matter (ENVO:01000060) such as... | depth 5 m
CGACTAAAGTGCCGCGAGAATGGCTTCTGCCTTGCTGACTTCAAACTTGCCTGGCTCTTCAACGGCGACGTGTTCAGCGACACCGTCGTCAACGACGATCGCAAACCGCTGGCCACGAGTTCCCATGCCGAAGCCCGAGGCATCCATCTCCAGTCCCAGTGCCTTCGCATACTCGCCATTTCCGTCAGCCAGCATAAGCACATCGTCGCCTACGCCACGGTCCTTGCCCCAGGCATTCATCACAAACACATCGTTTACCGCCATGCAGGCAATCGTGTCGACGCCTTTTGCCCGAATGGCATCGGCCTGGTCAACGAAACCCGGCAAGTGATTCATTGAGCAAGTCGGCGTAAAGGCGCCCGGTACTGAGACCAGCACCACCTTCTTGCCTGAAAACAAATCGTCGGTACTCATAGCACCAGGACCCGACTCGGTCATAACACCGAAAGTACCCGACGGCATCTTGTCGCCCGCTTTGATGGACATTCCACTTCTCCTGAAATTCTGCTAACCACTGAGATTTCGCAGCCCCGGGGCCTGCTTTGTATTCGCCAAGCCCGGTGCAACGCAGACTACTAACATATCTGGGGTATGCGCCCCTGATTCGACTGCACGTATAATACCCGACCACTCCGGAGGATTTATGAATTTTGCACTGACAGAAGAACAGCAAATGATTCAGGCTGCCGCCCGCGAGTTCGCGCAGAATGAGATTGCACCGATTGCAGCCAGGTTTGACGAGACCGGCGAATTTCCCGAAGCCAGTATCCGAGCAGCCGGCGAGCTGGGTTTCATGGGTGTCGAAATACCCGAGGAATATGGCGGTGCCGGCCTGGATCCGGTCAGTTACGCGCTGATCATGGCGGAGATTTCAGCCGCTGACGCCTCCCACGGCACAATAGTGTCAGTCAACAATTCCCTGTACGGAGTACCACTGCTCGCCTTTGGCACCGAGCAACAAAAGCAGCAGTTCCTGACCCCGGTTGCCTCCGGAGAGGTCAACGGCGCCTATGCGCTGACAGAGCCACAATCAGGCTCAGATGCCCGTGCAATGCGTTCACGGGCCGAACTCTCGGCTGATGGCAGTTACTACACGATCAACGCCCGCAAGTCCTGGATAACCTCAGGCCCTGTCGCACGCTATATCGTATTGTTTGCGCAAACCATTCAGCCTGACGGCAGTTCCAGGGGGATCAGTGCCTTCTTGATAGACGCAGAAGCCAAGGGCTTCACGCGCGGCAAGCATGAACCCAAGCTGGGTATTCGGGCATCCGCAACCTGTGAGATAGAACTTGTGGATTACCAATGCCCCGTTGAGAACCGGATCGGCGATGAAGGACAGGGATTCAAAATTGCCATGACCGTACTGGACTCAGGACGTATCGGGATCGCGGCTCAGTCACTGGGTATTGCACAGGCGGCCTATAGTGCCGCGCTTGAATACTCTCGCGACCGTAAAGCATTCGGCAGTGAGATCGGCAGCTTCCAGTCAATACAAAACAAGCTCGCCGACATGCGTACACGTATAGAAGCCAGCCGTTTGCTCGTTCTGCAGGCCGCCTGGGCAAAATCGCAGGCAGCGAATAACGGCACAAAGAACACGCTGAACGCTTCAATGGCAAAGCTATTCGCTTCAGAGACCTGTATGTTTGTGACCCATCAGGCCGTACAAATACACGGCGGCATGGGTTACAGCAAGGAGCTACCGCTCGAGCGCTATTTTCGCGATGCAAAAATTACGGAAATTTACGAGGGTACATCTGAAATTCAGCGCATGGTGATTGCGCGCCTGGAAACCGGCCTGCGATAAGCTAGTAGTCGTTGTCCGCTACGTGGATAACGATGCCATCAAGCTCATCGGATACTTCGATCTGGCACGTCAGCCGGCTATTGTCCTTGCGCTCAAATGCCGCATCCAGCATTGAGTCTTCCATGTCGTCCATGGGCGGCAGCTTGTCTAGCCAGGCAGGGTCTACGTAGCTGTGACACGTCGCGCATGCACAGGCGCCACCACACTCGGCAACGATGCCCTCGATATTATTGTTAACAGCGCCTTCCATAACCGAATAGCCATTCTCGACCTCGGTCTCATGACGCTCGCCATCCGGCGTGATGTAAATTACTTTGGGCATACTTTCGAAAATCCTGTCTGACTGTATTTGGAGCCGCTTAGTTTAAGGGCGTTGATCGATAACGATCAACGCCCCGTTTTACTCTATAGCTAGGGACTAACTACGAAATCAGGCGGCCCTTTCGGCCTTTGCCCGGCGCGCCTCAACTTCAGCCTGCTTCTTGCGAGCCGCTTCCTGTGCCAGCTGAATTTGTCGATTACGCTCAACTTCTGCATCAATAACCTGGATCCACTGGTTGGACATGCGACGTGATTTCTGGACCTTCGCAGCCGCCTGAAAGGCTTTCTTCGCATCGCTGTATTTGCGCAGGTTGTACAGGCACATTCCCAGCGTGATCTGCGCATTATCAGGATTCTTTAACGAGCCCTTGCGCAGTCCGTCATTGGCCGCAGAAACACACTCATCGTATTCACCAATATTCAGGTATGAATTTGCCAGGCGAACATCAAGTTCGCCATCGTTAGCACGGCTGGCGGCCTCTTGGAGCGCCGGAATCGCCTTGTCATCTTCCTGAGCGAGCATCCATGCTTGCGACAGCAGGCGGTAATTCTTCTCGTTCTTGTTGACGACGCCCTTTTCCATTTGCTCTTCAAGCAACTTCGCTGCCTTGTAAGGCACTTCCCGCTGCATATAGAGCTGCGCCATCGTGACGTACTCGTTTTCTTTCTCGAGCAAGCCTTGCGTATAGGCGGCATCATAGGCGGCTATCAGGTTTTGATCTTCGCCCAGTTCCGTGTAGGCGCCGGCCAGCGAGAACCAGTAACGTTTCTTGGGCCAGTTCTGCAGCAACACCTTCTGGATATCCCGGACTTTTGCGTAGTTTTCTTCCTGGAAGTAAGCGAAGTTCAGCAGTACATACCAGTCTTCCTTTGCTTCCTTGTCACGTTCGCGAGCAATCCGCATTGCCGTTTCAATCGGCTCAACCATTTCTTTGTAGCGCTGTAGTTGATAAAAAACCTGCGCTTTAAGAATGTAAGGTTCCGGCGCCGGGTTGCTTTCAAGCGTGAACCATCGGTTGAGCAAGTCCAGCGTCCGCGGGTAGTTCTCTTCCATCATGTTGAGCTGGGCAAGCGTGTAGGTTGTCTGCTTGGCCAGTTGCGGCTCAAGCCCCGGTATTTGCAGAAGGCGATCATAAATACGAATCGCGTTCTTGGCGTCGTCCATGTTGTAGTACACAAAGCCCATGTAATTGAGCACGTTTGCCTGCTCATACTCGGTGAGCTTGTCGGGATTGTAGAGACGCTCCAGGATGCGCATGGCACCTGGGTAGTCTTTTGCATCCACGAGCTCCTGCGCTTCCTGGATCTTGTCGTAGACTTCCTTGCTGACAGCCTGTGCCTGCTTGGTTTCCTGCGACCTACTCTCTTCTTCCGTCTGCTGCGCGCTGACATTCCCGTGAAGGAAAAGCGCTATTGCGACGGCCGCGACGTAACTAAATCGGTTTTTAATCTGCATGTCGGAATAGTTCCTTTTCGATCAGTATCGATCCCGCCTGGGTCAGGTACCAATTCGAATCTCAATCCTCGATCTTGAATGAAATACGCGTCTTCACGTTCGGCACTGAAACCGGTACACCGTCGACCACACGAGGCTTGTACTTGAACTTCAGTACCGCGCGCTCGGCAGCTCGTTCAAAGAGGCTGCTGGTGGAAAACAGGATTACCGGATCGGCCACGGTTCCCGCCGGCGTCACCGTAAACGAAAGATCAACATAGCCTTCAAGCCCGCGCGACAAAGCACGCGCTGGATAGACTGGCGCTACACGCACGATCGGCAAGTAATCACCTTCCGCGATGTTCATGCCACCCGGTCCACCAATACCAGTATCGGCACTGACTGTCGGCGGTGGTACGTTGATTGACGGCGCGTTCGGGTCAATAGAGTCCATTTCCTGCGGCGGTGCATCAGGCGGAATTTCCGGCGGCGGCGGTGGCTTGTCCGGTGTGAAGTCTTCCGTATTCAGGTTTTCATTGCGTTTCACACGCACGAAATCCAGCTGCGCGCGTTCACGCGGCTCCGTGAGCGCAGCCTTACCGGTCGCGATCAGCAATTGCATGATGAACAGCAGACTCAGTGTTACTACAACACCGATTGCGATCGAAAATGCATAACGGCCTATCATTATTTGCTCTCCTCGGCGACTTGCATCGCTTCGTAATCGCCGGGTCTCGGTTCGCCATCAGTCTTTGACACGTACCGCACCCCGCAAGTTCCTCGTCAACCCGCCTGCTCTGACTTGACTAGTCTTTCTCAGTCGAAATAGCGACGTTAGCTACGCCAGCCGCCTTGGCGGCTTCCATAACAACAACGAGAAACTCATTGGTCGAGTCCTCGTCCGCCTGAATAACCAGCGACCCCTTCGGGTTCTCATCGTGCAGGCGCTGGATAACGCTTCGCACTGCCGATGGTTCGACTTCGTCTTTATCAATCCAGATTTTGTCATCGGCACTGATAGCAACCAGAATCGATGCATCCTGCATTGACTGATACGTCGTCGCATCCGGGCGCGTGACATCGACGCCTGGCTCTTTGATGAAGGAGGCTGTAACAATGAAAAAGATAAGCATGATGAAGACCACGTCCAACATCGGTGTCAAATCGATTTCGGCATCTTCCTTTTCTGCGCCAAGCGCATTGTGAGCTCGTCTCATGGCTAGTTATCCGCTATCGAAATGTTATAGACACCGGCCTGTCTGGACGCATCCATCACGGCCACCAGCATCTTGTTGGTCGACTTCGCGTTGACCTGAATCACCACGTTACTTTGCGGGTTTTCAGCGTGCAGTCGCTCGATATTCGCCCGAAGTGCTTTCGGGTCGATGATCCGGCGGTCAATCCATATTTCATCATTCGGACGAATAACAATCAGGATATTGGCCTCTTCCGGAGGTGTCTCCACTTGCGGCGCATCGGGACGATTCACATCGATACCCGCTTCCTTAATAAAGGAAGCGGTGACGATGAAAAAGATCAGCATGATGAACACAACGTCGAGCATGGGCGTGAGGTTTATCTCATTGTCCTCATCGTCCGCCCCCATGGAAAGATCGGTTCTACGCATCGTAATCTCTCCTAGTGATCCATCGTGAGCGTGTCTTCAAGGAACTCCACTTCGCGCGCCGCCCGGCGCGTCAGCAAAGTCACGAACAGCACTCCCGAGAGCGCCCCTACCATACCAGCCATGGTCGGCACGGTTGCTTGCGATACGCCCGCCGCCATTGCGCGGACGTTGCCCGAACCGGAAACCGCCAGTACCTGGAAGACCGCGATCATGCCCGTCACCGTGCCGAGCAGACCCAGTAAGGGGCACAGCGCGACAAAGGTCTGGATCATTGAAATACCGCGATTCACCGACAGGCTGAATCGCGAAATCATGAGCTCACGAATCTGGTGGGCATGCCAGGAGCGACGTTCGCTCCTGGATTCCCAATCGTCATGGATCTTGCGTGCCTGGTCCCGCATCGCTGAGCGGAAGAAAAGTATCCGCTCAACGATGAGAACCCACATCAGAAAGATCGCAACAGCGATGGCCTTAAGTACCGGCCCACCCAGCGACATGAAATCACGAATGGCTTCTATTGCATCAGTTAGCCAAAACATGCCTTCTACCTCGCGCTTATGAGTGCTTCTCGGAATGCTGGGCAACAAGGCCCGCACTCTGTGATTGCAAAATATTGATGATCTTCTTGCTCTGACCGCTAACGATCGTGTGCAGGAGTACCATCGGAATAGCAACCACCAGACCCAGTACCGTTGTCATCAATGCCTGCGAAATACCACCAGCCATCAGTTTCGGATCACCGGCGCCGTACAGCGTGATGACCTGGAAGGTCTGGATCATACCGGTAACCGTACCGAGCAGACCCATCAACGGCGCAACAACCGAGATCACCTTGATCAACAGCAGACCCTTGGTAAGGCCCGGCATCTCTTTGAGTGCCGCTTCGCTGAGCTTCAGTTCAATGGTTTCAGTGTCTGCGTTCTGGTTACTTTCGTAAGCAGCCAGGACACGTCCAAGCGGGTTGTCGGTGCTGGCCGATTCGCGCTTGAGCTGTGCCGAAACCTTGCGGCTGTCGTTTGAAAGACCAATCCAGCGCCAGATTGCGATAAGCAGACCGAAGATGCCGAGGATGATAATGCAGTAACCCACAATACCACCGTCTTCAATACGATCCTTGATGGTCTTCGACTGTACGAGCAAGCCGAGGATACCGCCACGCGTTACGTCGAGACCGAACTCAATCGGACCGTCGCCAGGCGCAGCCGAATGCAGGTCGGCAGCAGAACTGAGCAGACGTCCGTCCGGTTGCTTGGGCAATTCTTCGAGGCGGCCGTCGCTGGTTACCTGCAGGTAGCCATCAGGGCCAACTACGTTGAACGTACCTACACGAACCACCTCTTCAACAGCGAGTTCGCCGTTGGCTTTGGTAACTTCGTGGGAGAAGCGCACGATCTTGCCAGACTCGGCAATTTCACGCTGCAGTTCGTACCACAGCATCTCGATATCTTCGATCGAAGCCAGCTCGTTAGCACCGGCCATCTTGCTGCCGAGGCTTACCAGGAACTCGCTGCGATCGGGATACTGGAGATTGGTAAGCGATTCGCTGAACCGGCCCTGCGTGTCACCAGACACCTGCTGCAGAACGCCGAACAGTTCCTTCAGGGAACCGAGACGCAGATCAAGCTGTTCACGCGCCGTGATGATTTCTGCCTGATTCGACTCGAACAACTGCTCGAGGCGCTGGCTTTCATTTTCCTGGCGAGTGCGCTCGGCGCGTGCTTCGTTCAAAAGCCTTTGCTGTTCGCCGCGTGCCTGGTTGAACCGGGCTTCGCGTTGCTGGGCTTCCTGGGAATCGCGAGCCTGACCCTGTTGGATCAGTCGCAGCAGTTCGGACATGCTGCTGGCATTTTCCTGGGCGACGGCGGCGTTCATGCCGAAGGCAATCGTAAGGGCTGCCAGAATTGTTGTTATGCGTTTCATTTAAGAAGCCTCCGACGGTGCAGCGACCGGAATAACGATAATCTCGGGCGCGATCAGCTCTTTAGCCATACGCAACCCCTTGCGAACTTCATTGCGTGCCGAATCATCCAGCACCCATTGCCTGCTCTCGTTGTCCCAACGACCTGTGGTCTGCGCGTCTTCAGACTGGAAATACAGCCCTACGCGACCGATCCTCAGGATATTGTAGCTACGGGGTTGATCATCGAAGGTCAGTGTTTGCGTGTAGTACTCGGAGGAAATGCCATAATCATTCTCGATCTGGTAGGCCTCCATGACTTTGCGGAATTTCTCCGCCACGCTGACATCGGAGCGCTCCATGATTTCCTTGAGCGTCTCAACGCGCTCTGTCCGCTCTTCCATCAGGAAAGGAACGTCCAGCGCAATAGACTGTTCAAGTCCGTCAATCATGCGCGTCATCAGCGGCACGATCTGCCGATTGATGACATCGACCTGATCCATCGACAAGGCTATGTCTTCGAGGGTTGCTTGCTGGCCACTTGTCTGTGCACTCATCAAGCGGTTGTATACCCGTAAGCCGTCGATTTCTTTGTTTATAGCCCGGTACTGATCTTCCAGTGAGCGCGTACCTTCAACGATACCGTTGATACGCTCTTGTGATTGCTGGGCCAGATTCAGACGACGTTGATCAGCTTCCAGCACCTGATCGACAGTCTGGGCGAAAACGCTGCCGGGTATTGCTATAACCGTTGTGGCAACTGCTGCCAGGGCTAAGCGCCGACTGCTCGTTATGCACCGTTTCATGAACACTCCTTAATAGGTCGAGTTTTTTAAAAATAGTTTTTGGAGAAGGATGCAGAATTTTCTGAATAGCCAACTTGAAGTCTGACTAACGTCCAATTTCATACATACAGAATTTACAGGGAGCAATGAAATTGCCCCTGCATGCGCACACGACCCTCTCCACTTTCGCCGCGGCGATATAAACAATGTATGAACCAAAATACTCTCTACTTAGATGGCCTACCGAAACTCGCGTCTCGGCTTCCCCGCCGTTTATCCTATTTTAAGTTTTGGTCCAGATCATCCGGGGCCAAGAATAACATAGTCGTCTCGGATCGCCAGCCCAACGACAACATAAGTTTCAGACAAGTCCAATCCAGCAAAATTCGATCTCTCTGCCACCCGTTTCAGGCATTGCATTTAGTAACACAAGTAACTGAAATATCGACAGTTGACAACACCTTGGCCATGCAACATTATTCGCCGCATGAGCAACGCGCAACTGCAATATACGGCCAGCAACAACAGCCCTTCCCTGCAGCTTTCCCTTCTTGATGTGCTTCTTATTCGGAGCCACAGCGGGTAGCGCGTAACTTTGATCTCGAATCGCCAACCCCGCATCCGCAATGGATTGCGGGGTTTTTTTTAGCTTCAATTATTGCCAACAGGCACCAGCCCCAAGGAAATTCAACATGCAATTGTATTCAGAAGCCGATGTCGACACCTCCTGCCTGCAGGACAAGCAGGTCACGATCCTCGGATACGGCAGCCAGGGCCGCGCGCATGCGCTCAACCTTAAAGACTCAGGCTTCAACGTCGTTGTCGGCCTGCGCAAGAATGGCGGGAGTTGGGCTCGGGCGGTTGCCGATGGCCTCACCGTAAAAGAACCGGTTGAGGCCGTTAAGGAAGCCACAATCATTGCGTTCCTGACCCCAGATATGGTTCAGAAAAGCTTGTACGAAACGGTTCTGCCACACATACCGCAGGGCGCAACGCTCCTGTTTGCGCATGGCTTTGCTGTGCATTTCAAACAAATTGATCCGCGGCCGGACCTCAATGTGGTGCTTATCGCGCCGAAAGGCCCCGGCGGTCTCGTGCGCCGTCAGTACGAAGAAGGTCATGGCGTGCCCTGCCTCGTCGCTATTCACAAGGACGCAGACGGCAATGCACTGAAACTGGCGCTGGCTTACGCGGCCGGCATCGGCGGCGCTCGCGCAGGCGTTATCGAGACAACATTTGCCGAAGAAACAGAAACCGACCTGTTCGGCGAGCAGGCCGTATTGTGCGGCGGCGCGACAGAACTGATTGTCGCCGGTTTTGAAACCCTTGTAGAAGCAGGCTACCAGCCGGAAGTTGCCTACTATGAAGTGATGCACGAGCTGAAGCTGATCGTTGATCTGTTGCACGAAGGCGGACTGCGCAAGATGCATGAGTTCATCAGCGATACCGCAGCCTGGGGTGACATGATCAGCGGTCCAAGAGTCGTGGACGACAATTCCCGCGCAGCGATGAAAGCTATTCTTACGGATATTCAGGACGGCACGTTCGCGCGCAACTGGGTAGCCGAGAATGAAAATGGCATGCCGGAGTTTAAACGCATGATGAATGCCGACCTTGAGCACCCGATTGAAAAAGTCGGTAAAGACCTTCGTAGCCGCATGGACTGGCTGGAAGGTTAGAAACAACACATAGAAACGAGCGGAGCACACACGATGTCAGGCGATACAGCGAATAACAGGGTTCGAATTTTCGATACCACCTTACGAGACGGCGAGCAGGCACCCGGCTGCAGCATGACGCTTCGTGAGAAACTTCGTATCGCAAGTGCGCTTGCCGAGTTAAATGTCGATATTATCGAGGCTGGTTTTCCAGCGGCTTCACCGGGTGATTTCGAGTCCGTAAAAGCAATAGCCGATGCGAACTTTGGCCCCACGATTTGCGGGCTCGCCCGGTGTAACCCGGAGGACATCGAGAAGGTCTACGCGGCGGTACAGGGGGCGGAGAAGCACCGCATTCACGTATTCGTCGCAACCAGCGCGATTCATCGTGAACACAAGCTCCGGATGGCCAAGGAAGAAATCATCCGGAGCGCCGTGGGTGCCATTGAGATGGCGCGCAGCTTTACTGACGATGTCGAGTTTTCACCTGAAGATGCTTCGCGCACCGAACTCGCCTACCTCGCCGAAGTCGTCAGCGCGGCCATTGAAGCTGGTGCAACCACCGTCAATATTCCCGACACCGTTGGCTACACCGTACCCGGTGAGTTCGATGAATTATTCCGCTACTTGAAGACGCACGTTAAAGGCATCGACGACATCACGCTGTCAGTGCATTGCCACAACGACCTTGGTATGGCCGTCGCAAACAGTCTTGCAGCCGTGCACGCCGGTGCTCGACAGATTGAATGCACCATTAACGGAATTGGCGAACGCGCCGGTAACTGCAGCCTCGAGGAAGTAGTCATGGCGCTGCGTACGCGGGAAGAATATTTCCAACTGGAAACCGGCATCGAGACAACACGTCTGTACCCGACATCGCGCCTCGTATCCAGTATCACAGGCATGCACGTCCCGCGTAACAAGGCGATTGTCGGCGAGAACGCGTTCGCCCATGAGGCGGGTATTCACCAGCATGGCATGCTGCAGCACGCTTCAACGTACGAGATAATGAAGCCGGCCGATGTTGGCCTGAGCCGTTCCAGCCTGGTGCTGGGCAAGCATAGCGGTCGCCATGCTTTTCGCGACCGCGTGCAGGAACTCGGGTTTGTCCTCGATGAATTTGAAACCAATCGTGCTTTCAATGAATTCAAGAAGCTGGCCGATAAGAAGAAGGACATATTTGACGGCGATATAGAAGCGATCATTATGAATGTCGACAGCGCCACAGCAGGGCCCTGGATTCTGAAATCGCTTTCAGTAAAGACTCTGTCAGAGCAACCCGCAGAAGCAAACGTTGTGCTGATCGACGAAACCGGCGCAGAACAAAGCAGTACGGCAAGCGGCGATGGCCCCGTTGCGGCAGCATTTGGAGCCATGGAAAAACTCACCGGCGTTTCACTGTCGCTAAAGAACTTCGAACTGCACAGCACCTCTACCGGTGAGGACGCGCAAGGCGAGGTAACTGTGACAGTAATGCATGAAGGCTCCAGCTACCGTGGCCGCGGAGCGAGTGTCGATATTGTGGAGGCTGGCAGCAAAGCGTGCCTCGAGGTTATGAACCGGCTGATTCGTCGCGAACGGATCGATGCACCCGGACGCATTCCGGCAGACAGGGCGACCGTCTGATGAAGACCCTGCTGGACAAGCTTTGGGAAGCACATATCGTGACACCGGAAACGCAAGATATTCCGGCGGTTCTGTATATCGACCTGCATATCATCCATGAGGTTACGACGCCGCAGGCTTTTACCGTTCTGCGTGAACGCGGCCTTAAAGTGCGTCGTCCTGATCTGACGCTCGCGACAATGGATCATTCGACGCCTACCGTGCCGGTCAAGTCGTTTAAAGACCTGCAGGTAATCAGCGCCAGCGCCGCAGGCCAGATTCGCCAGATGGAAGAAAACTGCGAAGAGTTCGGCATTGATTTGCTGGGTTTTGGCCATGACAGTCGCGGCATAGTGCACGTAATCGGCCCCGAACTTGGCGCTACGCAGCCGGGCAAGACAATTGTCTGCGGCGACAGCCACTCCAGCACACACGGGGCGTTCGGTGCCCTCGCCTTTGGCATCGGCACCACCGAAGTCGGCCACGTTCTTGCAACGCAATGCGTACTGCAACGCAAGCCAAAGACTTTATCGATAAGCGTTGACGGCAATCTGCCAGCAGGCGTGAGCGCCAAGGACATCATTCTTGCGGCAATCGGGGAGATCGGCGTCGATGGCGGCACCGGGCATGTCATCGAGTTTCGTGGCGACGCGATTCGCTCGCTCGATATGGAGCAGCGCATGACCGTCTGCAACATGTCGATCGAAGCTGGTGCCCGGGCTGGCATGATCGCGCCTGACGACACGACATTTGATTACCTTGCAGGACGCCCGCGCGCACCGCAAGGCAGTGACTGGGATGCCGCTGTTGAGAAATGGCAAACGCTGC
>TARA_R110002049_G_scaffold46801_1_pt1 | contig 11963 bp, 10 predicted proteins | sample TARA_R110002049 | Tara Oceans TARA_R110002049 (sample SAMEA4396941) | marine metagenome | biome: Polar Biome; feature: [SRF] surface water layer (ENVO:00010504); material: water (ENVO:00002006), including particulate matter (ENVO:01000060) such as... | depth 5 m
GAATAATTTCTAAGAAAATATTAATAGAAAATTAGAGAAATAAAAATTCATTAAATTATAAACCTCCTTAAGTCTTTACTTTCGGAGGTTTTTTTATTTACAAGCCTATGTTTTAAAATCCATTAATGCTGATTACATTTTTCTATAATGTCTCTTGCCCATTTATTCGGAATTATATCTATGGTTAAATTAATACGTTCTTCATTTCCGTTATTAATTACTTCATGAGGGTCTGAAAGTTTTAAATACCAACACTCTCCTGGTTTCATGTTAACTCTTGTATCATTTAAATTAAAAACCATTTCATCATTATTTAAAATAGGAATAGTTAAACGAATAACTGATTTTTCTATTTCTAGACCTAAAGTAGGATCTGTATGTTTTTTAACTTCAGATTTTGGTGCTAATCTTAACAAACGTACTAAAGTTACTGTTGTATTATCTTGAAACTTTTTTACAATGTTTTTTAAATATGGAGATTTATTGAGAGCTGGTGTGTCTAACCAATCTGTCCAAGAACCATCTGCATAATCTTCTGCAGGAGGAGGAAATGGCAAAGTTTTATCTACCAAATGTGCAGGCGCTCTAAGTTGAATTACTTTATAATATTCAAATTCATCTAATGTTAAAAGTCTAGTTTCTTTAAGCATTTTTTCAACATCAAATAAAAAAGGTAATTGTACTCTATCTTTGGTTGTAGTAGCTGCTTTAAATTCGAACATAAATGTTTTATTAAATAAATTAAAAAAAAATAATTTCCGAATTTAAGAAAATATTGAAGCAATTTATAGCGTAATAATACCTGTTTTTTTCAGGAATTTTTTTTGAAAATAAATTAAGTTTTTACTAAAAAAAAATCTGAAGAGGAGAGAAGAGAGTATGTTAATTGCTTATAAACAGCATGCAGTTTTAAGGAAAACTACATGCTATTTATTTTTAATTACATATTGTAAACTCCACCATTTATATCTAGTGTAGCACCTGTAATAAAACCATCATATTCAGAGGCTAAATATAATACAGCCCTAGCAACATCTGCAGAATTACCCGCTCTTTGTATTGGTATACCAGCTGTTGTTTCTGCAGCAGATTCTTTTGTTGTGTGTGTATTATGAAATGAAGTACCAAGAATAAGACCTGGTGCAACTGCATTTACTCTTGTGCCTTGTGGGCCAAGTTCTGTAGATAATGCTCTAGTAAATGTTAAGATAGCTCCTTTACTTGTTGCATAAACTAAAGATCCTGGATGGCCTCCTTTACGTCCTGCAAGTGATGCTAAATTAACAATACTGCTATGTTCATTTTTACCTAAATGTGTAGCTGCAGCTCTAGATACAAACATCATAGAGGTTAAATTTATATCCATTACTTTATGCCAAAAATCAGTTTCCATATCATTTAGCATTTTACGCGCAACAAGAGAGCCTGCATTGTTAATTAATATGTCTAAACCACCAAAGGTTGCAACGGTTTTTTCTACCATGGTATTGGCATCTTCTTCGTTTGTTAAATCTCCATTTATAGCAATTGCCTTCTGTCCTTTGCTAAGAGCATATTCTACTAATTCATTTGCAGTATCTGCACTAGAAAAGTAGTGAATAGCAACGTTTGAGCCACTGTCTATAAAATGTCTAGAGATAGATTCTCCAATTCCTTGAGCACCAGCAGTTATAAGTATGTTTTTGCCAGTTAATTTATTATTGTCCATATTTTTATAAATTAATTGAATTAATCGTTTTTAGTAAAATAATCTTCATTAGAAACTGCAGCTTTACTTATAGATATGCTACCTTTTTTAAACCATACTTCAGCATAATTTCCATCTTCATATTGTTTTTGAATATCTCCATTATGAGTTTCTGCACCAGAACACCAATTTTTATTAATTTCAGGAGATTTTCCGTTTGTTTGATTGTATGCACCAAGCTTAAAAAAACAACCTTCACCTGAATAAGCAGCTTCACGCTCAACACCATCTTGACCAATTGGTACAAATAATTTTTGTGTTTGTTCTGGTATACTTGCCTTTGTAGTGTATTCAGAAACTATTAAGTTTTTTGTAAATTTTTTAGTTTCATGACCTTCACTAGTAAACTTTAAAGACATAATACCATCTTTAACTTCAATTTCATAACTAAACTCTTCACCTAAAGCAATACCATCTTTTGGTTCTGCAGGATACGTGTTCTCATCAGTTCCAACAACAGAAAAGTCATTTCCCCAAACTGCAGAAGAATAATCCCAACGTCCAGAATTATCATCACCTTTCGTGTTAATTTCATAATGCCAAAAGACAGAGCCTTTTGTTTGACCAGGAAACTTTTTGTAAAATATTTTAAGAGGTTCGTTTTCATGTTTGTCTGCACTGTGAATTTGACCAACTACTACTGAATGAGAAGCTGCTACACGAGCATCTCCTGTTGCAGAAACATTCATTACCTTAAGAGTTGCAGTTAATTTATCATTAGCTGTTTTTGGATACCATTTTTTAGTTTGCGCTAACTCTGTTCTAGTGTTGTTTGATGTACCATGAGTGTCTCCGCCATTTGGAGCTTTAAAAACAACCCAATTATTTTCACCATCATTTTCTGTATAAAAGAAATCTTTATTCTCAAAATTATTAGCAACGCCAGCGTTAGAACCGTCTCCTAAAATTAATTTCCAATGGTCAAAAAACGGAATTACTTCACTAGCATAAACAGTTTTTTTAATTTTGTTATTAGTTGTAGAAGTGTCAGTTTTCTTGCTATTATTTTTACAATTACTAAATATTAATAGAACTATTAGCATTGCTAATGTTGTTGTATTGTTTCTTTTCATTATTGTTTTCATTTTAATCTTTATTTTTTATATGGTTAGATAATTTATAAAAATGTGCATTCATCATTTCTTGTGCTAATTCTTGATCTTGAGATTTTATTGCTAAAAAAATATTTTCATGTTTTTTTATTTCTGTAATTACTTGATCGCCCTCACAAACAGTGTCTCTTTCATAGGTTTTAAGAATTGGTGGTATTAATAAAAGCATTAAAGACACCATTGTGTTGTTTTTACTAGCTTTAGCTATTGCTAAGTGAAATAACAAATCTTCTTCTAAATAATCATCTCCAACAGAAATTTTAGCTTTAAAGGCATTTAAAGTATCTTCTATATTTTGCAAATCTTTATCTGTACGTCTTTTAGATGCTAACCAAACAGTCTTTAATTCTAAAGATATTCTTGTTTCTACAAGTTCATTAAACGAAGGAGTATCTAATGAAATAATTTCATCAACCATACCATTAAAGCCTATTAAACCAATTGTTAAAACTGTACCACTTTGAGACATTGACTTTACCAAACCGTAAAACTCTAACTTTCTAATAGCTTCTCTAATATGATTTCTCTTCACATTAAACCGCTCAGACATTACTCTTTCTGAAGGTAGTTTGTCTCCGCTTTCTAAATTTTTAGCATTAATAAAATCTCTAATATTACAGATGATAGTATTCTGCATTAACCTATTAGAATTTTCGTCTATTAAACTTATTTTCACTTTAATTACTTTTTTGGTTAAAATATTTCAATTAATTTATTCTACTTTTTAATTTTGCGACATCATTAAAAATATTCTAAAAGAGCAAGAACACCATTGTATGAAATTACTAAAGAGAAAAACAATGCTGCGTACATACCAATGTAAACACCTAGGCTTGTTTTATACTCTTTCATTACTTTTTTATTACTTAGCATTAATATAATTCCTAATACTACAATTGGTAATACAAATACATTAAATACTTGAGATAGAATTTGAATTTCAATAGGATTTGCTCCAAAAGCAGGACCAATTAAGGCTATTAAACAAGCAATAGCTGTTATTATTCTAAACTGGCGAGAATTAGTATCTAAAGTTCCAGATTGATAATCTGCTATTAACAGTGGCGCAATTAATAAACATGGAAATATAGATGATAAACCTGCGCTTAATGCACCAAAAAAGAAGATACTAACTGCCCATTTACCAGCAACTGGTTCTAAAGTATTTGCCATATCTAAAACTTGCGTAACAATTTTTCCTTCATGAAATAAAGCACCACAAGCTACTGCCATAATTGTTGCACTAATAATAAATATTAAAACTGCCGCTGTAATAGAATCTTTTTTCTGTTGTTTTAAATTCTTAATAGTCCAACCTTTTCCTTTTACAAAAAGTGGTCTCGATAAAAAAGTAGCAGAAGCCATTGTGGTACCAACAAAAGCAGCTACTAACATTTTACCTCCAGGAACTTCTGGTATTGTTGGTATTAAGCCTTTAATTACATCTACAGAAAGTGGTTGTACAAAACATAAAGACAAAATAAAAGATAAGCCCATTAAAGTAACAAATATTACAAGTATTTTTTCGAAAAAAGTATACTTACCAACTAACATTAGTAAATAGAAAATTACTATTATTATAGTTGCTGTAGCTAAAACAGTTTCATATTTATAAGGAATTAAACCTTCAAAATTTACTGCTAATATTTCAAAAATTATATTTGCTGAAATTCCTAAGATTCCCATTAAAGAATTCCATTGACCAAAGGTGATACCAACAATAATTAAAATGGCTAGCGCTTTACCAAATTTTAAATGCTTTTTAAAGCCAAAAAGTGCTGTTTCTCCAGTAATTAAAGCATAATTACCATAAGCAAACATTAGTACACCAGAGAAAATACAACTTAATAAAAGTACCCATAATAACTGCATTCCAAACTTACTTCCTGCAACGATCATAGAGGTAACACTACCTGTACCAATGGTATAACCAATAGCAAAAATACCAGGTCCGAAGCCTAAAATAATGGCAATTAACTTTTTAAATAAAGATTTCTTATTTTTTGTTGTAGACATAATATTACTGTAGCTTTAGTTTAGTTTTTAAATCCAATTTGTATGATGAAATTTCCCTGAATCTTCATCTTTTCTTTGATATGTATGTGCTCCAAAATAATCTCTTTGTGCTTGTATTAAATTAGCAGAAGAATTTGCAACTGCAAAACTGTTTAGAAAATTAATTGATTCGCTTAAGTTAGGAATTGCTAATTCATTTAAAACACATTCTGAAACCACTTTCTTTATACTTGGTTTTAATGTTTTTAGTTGTTTAATTATTTGATTGTTTGTTAATAGATTGTCTGTTGTTTTAAAAATAGAGACTAATTCTACCATTAAATCAGATTTTATAATACAACCGTTTGTCCATATTCTAGACAATTCACTTAGATTTAAATCCCAATTATAACTTATAGAAGCTTGGTTTATTAATTTAAATCCTTGGTAATGATTCATTATTCTTGCAAATTGATACGCTTTTAAAAGGTCATCATTATTTATATTTAAGCTAGAACTAGCTTCAGAACTTAAATTTTTACTTGCGGTTACTCTTTCTTCTTTATAAAATGAAGTATAACGAGCAAATAGGGCAGAAGCAATCATGGTACTTGGCACACCTAATTCTGCAGTAGAAATAGTAGTCCAGTTTCCAGTGCCTTTATTACCAGCTTTATCCATTATTTTATTTACTAACCAATCATTACCTTCTTTTTTTCTTAGAATATCTATAGTAATTTCTAATAAATAACTGTTTGTAGTTTCTTTATAAGATTCTAAAATTGTAGCAATTTCATCAGGATTATTACCTTGATATTTTAAAATAGTATAGATTTCTGCTAATAATTGCATTTCAACATATTCTATTCCATTATGAACCATTTTTACAAAATGGCCACTTCCTTCTGTACCAATATGTGTACAACATGGTAAATTATTATTGTCTTTAGCGGCAATTGCTTCTAAGTAAGGTTTAATTTCTTTATATGTTTCTTTAGCGCCACCAGGCATTATCGAAGGACCTTTTAAAGCACCTTCTTCACCACCTGAAACACCAGCGCCAATAAAATTGATGTTTTTAGATTTTAAATAATCAAATCTTTCTTTTGTTTTATTGTAGTTAGAGTTACCTCCATCAATTAGAATATCTCCATCAGATAAAAATGGTAAAAGATCTTCTATAACAGCATCTATAATTTTACCTGCATTTACCATTAACATTATTTTTCTTGGTGTTTGCAAAGAATTTACAAAAGAAGCTATATCATCAAAAGGTAGGGCAGTAGACAATTCTTTATAATCATTTTTAAAGTTTACAGCAATGTTTTCTTCTTTTCCAGCAACGTGTCTGTTAAATAGAGATATTTTAAATCCTTTATTTGCAAGGTTTCTACTTAAACTTTTTCCCATTACACCAAGTCCAAACAAACCAAATACTGTTTTTTCTAATAATTCTTTCTTTATCATTTCTATAATGTTATTTGGTGTTAAACTAATATCTACTTTAATTGCATTTTTGGGTTCTTCTAAAATATCAAACTGAGACTTTAATAAGTTAGAGCTCATAAAATGACCTTCTCTATTATTTATTCTCTCAGTAATTTGATTGAATGTACCATGAAGAAAAATCCATTTTAAGTATTCTTGAATATTTACACTTAAAATATCTCTATATTTTTCTTTTAAAGCAGAACATACAATTACACAGCCATTGTTCGTTGTATGTTTTAATGCAAGTTTATTTAAAGTTTGTAGCCAGCCTAATCTGTCAATATCATTTAAAGCTTCTCCTTTAGACATTTTTAAAATATTACTTTTAGGGTGATAATCATCACCATCAAAAAAAGGAATATTTAAAGTTGCAGCCAACAGGTTTCCAATGGTGCTTTTACCAACACCAGAAACTCCCATAATAAAGATAATATTTGTTTTGATTTTGCTGTTTTTTTTGGTTGCCCAATCTGGTTATCCAATTTGGGTACCCAAATATATGTTTTTTATTTTTAATATTTTGATTAGAAAAAAATAATTCTAGCTACTTACACTTGAAAAAAAAGTGTGAATGTGAAATTTTAGCAAAAAAAAAACTCACTAACGTAAATTACGAGAGTGAGTTTATAAAAGTATTTTTTAGAAAAACTATTTCTTAATGTAGTTTTCTGGAGTTTTAAAATTATTTCTAAAACCTTCAACAAATTTAATATTTGTTAATTTTGCATTTCCAATTTTAGAAGTAATACCATCATTGTTGTTCCAACCATAAAAATCCCAATTTGTAGATACCGGAACTCCATCAATCATTTTATAATTTAAATATTTAATAGCATGAGGATCTGCTTCTGCAGCTTCCTTAGTTTTACCAAGACTAACAATATAGGCAGCTTGTTCTAAAACATTTGTTTCTTTATTTGCATAAACAACATACCAATCATCTGGTGCATCACCTGTATTAGCTTCAAAACTTAATTTTGCTGTGTCAAAAATATTTTCAGTTTCTGCAGTTTTGTAATTAAAGTCCCATTTTGTTCCACTATCATTTAATTTATAAGGAAATAAAAAGAAATAGCTCCAAGTATAGGCATGAAAACGAACTCCAGGATTGTCTTTTAAACTAGGCGAAACAAAAGTATTTTCTTTGTTTACATAAATTTCATCACCATTAGTGTAGGTAATTTTAGCCAAATCAGATGTTGTTGAAACTGTAATATTTGCATCAAAAATTACATTTCCTCCAAATTCAATTATAGCATCAAATTGTATTGCTTCTTTAGATAAAAAAAGATCTTTTTTATGAGCAACTTCAATTTTTTCTGAAAAAGTAGTAGCTATTTTCTCTACTTTAGTCTCTGAAACAGGACTTTCTTTTTTTGTTTGTTTTTGGCAACCAACCAATAAGGCAAGACCTAAAATACTTGTTAAAATTATTTTTTTCATTATTGTTTATTTAAGATTAATTTGTTTGATTTTTTATAATCGAATTAATATAGATTTCCTTACAATTAATTTCATTTATTTTAATAAAAAAATAACTCCGCTTTTTAATTGCCTTTAATTCTTACCCATAATTCTGATAATAACTTCTTAGCATCTCTTTTTTCTTTTGGTTCTTCAATAAAAAAAGGAGTACCAGCAGAATCTATTTCAATTTTATATTTAAAAACAAAATTTTCTGCATTTGGTTTCATGCTTAGTAAGCCAAAACGTAAGTCATTAAAGTATAAAACATTATTTTTTTTATTGATGGTGTACCAACCCTTAGAAATAGCAATCATTCTTTTTACCTTCGGATGATTTTTTAAATCACCTAATAAGTAATGGTTTTTAGGATATCTTGAAAAGAAGATGGGTTTAGAATCAAAAAAAGATGAATTACCTATTAAATAAGCGTTTTCTGTTTCTACATTAGCGCTCCATAAAATGGTGTTTAATGGAGAAGGTTTTGTTTCTATTTCTTTATAAATAATGTTTTGTTCAGCAAGTTCTTTTTTAAATGTTTGATAAGTAATACCTTTTAAAACTAACGTTATAAGTAAATAAGAACTGCTAATAATTAAGCCAGAATTATTATAAAAGCGTCTTTTTTTAGATTCTTTTTTTTGACGCATTGCCAAAATTAAAAATATTAAAAAAGGAAGGGTGTATAATGGATCTACAACAAAAACATTTTTAAAAGCTAATCTAATATCTAGAGGCCAAAAAAGTTGCGTTCCCCAAGTAGTGTGTGCATCTAAAATAGGATGTGTTACAAAAGCTAAAAAGAAAAGCCAAGACCAATTCTTTATATTTTTATAAGCTTCATATTTTGAAACTATAAAAGCAAATATTGGTGCAAAAAGAACAGAGAATACAATAGAATGCGTAAAACCTCTATGAATTTCTAAAGCACTAACTGTATCTGTAAAATAAGAAGAGAAAATATCTAAATCTGGAATTGTACCTGCAATTGCACCATATAACATAGCTTTATTGCCAATTTTTCTACCCAATACTGCTTCTCCAACTGCTGCTCCTAAAACTATTTGCGTTAACGAATCCATTTTTAAAATTTATCTAATAAGTTATTTTAACTAATAACTTTTCCTGAATTTTTTCTCTACAGAAAAATCAATTAAATTCATAAAATTGTCATGAACCCCTAGAGTAATATCTAGTTTTAAATCTTCTATAAATTGTAGTATTAAAGTAGATTTAAATTGTAAATCTGGTACAGAAACATATTTTTCAAAAAGACCACCAATACTTTTGTAATACAATTGTTCAAAAGCATTTAAATTTTCTGGTTTTTCAGAAACATACTCGTAGCTACTAATTTTAAAAGATTCTAAAACATCGCCAACATAATTTTTATGTAAAATCTGTTTTGGGTTTACAATGTTTAATTCTTTTATTGTTGGGTTTAAAAAAGCGTATAAAATTGCTTTAGAAACAAAATCTACAGGCACAATATTTAAACCACTTTCCTTGTCAATCCAAATTCTAAATTTGTCTTTAGATTTAGTTGCATATTTATCTAAAAACATTGCCCAAGAATAGAAAACATCAAATTTTGGAGTTTCAAAAAAAGGCAAATCTATTAATCTACCACAAATAATACTTGGTCTTAATATTTGAGAATCTATGTTTTTTAATTTACATGTTTCTTTAACATATAATTCGCTTTCATATTTAGATTTCTCATACGGATTTCTAAAGTTTGTAACGTTATAATTTTCTATAGAATCGTTTACTTTTTCATCTTGTATACCAAAAGAATATGCTGTACTTATATATAAAAAACGATTTACAGAAGTAGGTAATTCTTCTAAAAGATTTTTAGTTACTAGGTAATTTTGTGTGTGTACTTTTTCTTTAGAATCTGTTGTGTGCAACAAGCTTGTAGAGCCTGCACAATGTATAACAGTGTTAAAACTATAGTTATCTAAGACTGCTTTATTTATAGTGTCTAAATCATGTGAAATAACGGTTATTTTTTCTAAACAAGCTTCTAAAGTAAAATTGTTTAAAAACTCTGGACGAGAAGCGTCTTTAAGAATAGCCAATAAACGGTCTTCTGCAGATTTTTCATTATCTCTAATTACTAAAAAAAGATGATTTACCGTTTTTTCTACAATTGCTTTGTGTAGCCATTCAAAAATAATGTGACTTCCAACAATTCCTGTTCCACCAGTTAATAGACAATTCATATGTGTAATTTTATTGTATTTCAACAAGTTAAAATACTTTTTTAAAGTAAAAAAACCTCACAAATTTGTGAGGTTTTAAATATTATATTTTATCCTTTATAAAAGGGAAGTTTTACAATTGTTGCAGGAATTGCTTTTTTACGAACCTGAATAAAAATCTGTGTACCAGATTTAGACATAATTCTTGGTACATAACCCATACCAATTCCTTTTTGTAAACAAGGGCTCATAGTACCAGAAGTTACGTTTCCAATAATATTTCCATTTCCATCTACAATATCATAACCTTGTCTAGGAATTCCTCTTTCATCTAGTTCAAAAGCAACCAAACGTCTTTCTGGTTTATGTTCTTTTTCTTTAGCCAAAGCTTCTGCATTTACAAAGTCTTTTGTAAATTTAGTTATCCAGCTTAAACCAGCTTCAATTGGCGAAGTTGTATCATTAATATCATTACCATATAAACAATAACCCATTTCTAAACGTAGTGTATCTCTTGCTGCTAAACCAATTGGTTTAATTCCAAAATCTGCACCAGCTTCAAAAACTTTATTCCAAATTTGTTCTACTTCAGAATTCTTACAGTAAATTTCAAAACCACCAGAACCCGTATAACCAGTAGCAGAAATAATTACATTTTCTATACCAGCAAAATCGCTAACTTTAAATTTGTAAAAAGGAATTTCTGCTAAATCTAAAGAAGATAAAGATTGCATAGCTTCAACTGCTTTTGGGCCTTGTATTGCTAGTAAAGAATAATCTTCAGACAAATCTTTTAAATCTGCTTTAAACTCTTCGTTAAAAGAAGAAATCCAATTCCAATCTTTTTCAATATTAGAAGCATTTACTACTAATAAATAAGTGTCTTCTTTAATTCTGTAACAAATTAAATCATCTACAATTCCGTTTTCTTTATTAGGAAAACAGCTGTATTGTGCATCACCAATTTCTAATTTAGAAGCATCATTAGAAGTAACTTTTTGTATTAAAGCAAGCGCATTTTCTCCGCTAACTAAAAATTCTCCCATATGACTTACATCAAAAACACCAACAGATTCTCTTACCGTTAAATGTTCTGCAGTAACGCCTTCATACTGTACAGGCATGTTGTAACCTGCAAAAGGTACCATTTTTGCTCCTAATTTTTCGTGAACTGAATGTAATGCTATATTTTTCATTGATAGATTTCTTAAAATTTCAGCTAAATTATTGAAAAATTCGCAATTATCAATCACTAATATTTTGTTAATATTTTTAACTTAAAAATAAATAATGCTACATTTGGGTAACCAACCTTTAAACCTAATTATAATGAGGATTTTAAACTTTATTTTAATCGCTTTACTTGCGTTTTCTTTCAACGGATTTTCACAAACACCTACAGATTTTTTATCAAAAGAGTTTCATAAAAGCAGAAGAGATGCTTTAAGAAGTAAAATGCCAGCAAATTCTGTATCTGTAGTTTTTGCAAATCCACTTAGAAATAGAGCAAATGATGTAGATTTTGTTTTTCATCAAGATCCTAATTTTTATTATTTAACAGGTTACAGAGAACCAAATGGTGTTTTAGTTTTGTTTTCAGAAAATCAGACAGATGAAAACGGACAAGTTTATAATGAAATTTTATACGTTCAAAAAAGAGATGCTAGAGCAGAACAATGGAATGGTAAGCGTTTAGGAATTGAGGGTGCTAAAAATGAACTAGGCTTTAAAATGGCTTTTAATTCAGAAGATTTTGCAGCATCTAAAATCAACTTTAAATCTTTTGATAGAATTTTTATTGAAAAATTTAACGACGATTATAGAAATTCAGTAAGAGATAAGGCAGAAGTATACGATTTAGTTTTGGCTTTTAAAGAAAAGGCAGATTATAATCCTAAGAACTTCTTATCACCAATGAAAAAGCAAATCTACGAGTTGGTAAAATCT
>TARA_R110002049_G_scaffold25949_2_pt1 | contig 11954 bp, 15 predicted proteins | sample TARA_R110002049 | Tara Oceans TARA_R110002049 (sample SAMEA4396941) | marine metagenome | biome: Polar Biome; feature: [SRF] surface water layer (ENVO:00010504); material: water (ENVO:00002006), including particulate matter (ENVO:01000060) such as... | depth 5 m
AAGTGTACTACCATCATGGCTCCAACCAGGAGCACCAAAAGCATACATGAATTTATGATACCAATTTTTTGATTTTTTCATATCATTCCAAATATCTTTATATTCATGCGTTAGAATAACTAAAGGGTTATATGAATTTGGTGCTTTTGTAACCCCATATTTTATATCAATATCATCATCAAGTTCTTTCCAGGTCCCAAAAATTTTATCAAAAATATTTAAGAAACCACCATGGTTTTTGTCCATATACTCAATGTTTTGCGCATGGTGCACTTGATGCATGGTATGTGTATTGAACACTTTTTCAATAATCCCCATTTTTGGAACGTAAACGGAATGCAATTGAAATTGCCATAAAGCCTCAATACCTAAAGAGACAACGAGCATTTCTGGAGGAAAACCGAGTGCAGGAATCCACATATAGAAAAAGGGTTTGTAAAAAATAGTAAACCAACCGTTTCTTACCGCAGTACCTAAATTAAATTTATTTGAGGAATGGTGCACAATATGTGCAGCCCATAGAAATCGCACATTGTGGTTTTGCCTATGAAACCAATAATAGCTAAAATCATCAAGTAACTGACAAATTATCCAAACATACCAAACGTAACCAAACGATTTCCAACCCATAATATTGGTGCGGATACCATCAACCACAGGATTAAAAACTTCGTAAACAAAATTGAAAAGTATAATAGCCGCTATGGTTTTTGTAAGTGGTGCAAGAATGGTAGAGCCTATACCCATAGTAAGGCTGGCTCCTAAATCTTTCCAATTATATAAATCTTTTTTTTCTTTATTGTGTTTACTGTAGGTTAATTCTAGTAGGATGAGACCAAGAAAAGAAGGAACACCATATATTAATGGGTTAGTGAAATTCATTAAAATTTTTTGTTATTTACCAAAAGTAAAGGGATTATATTAGTAAAACGCTATTAATGGGGATTTATTTAAATAAAAAACCCTCTTTAAAACAAATTTGCCCAAGAGAGGGTTTAACAATCATTATTGTCCGGTAAAAGAATCAAGACCGCTACGCTTCTAGAATATAGTTCCGATAGCTATCGGAAAAGACCTGATTTTAACTAACAGATAATCCATTAATAACAGATAATCCATTAATAACAGATTTGCCCTTTCAGAAAGCCTTTATTTTTTACTTGTTGTATAAGCAAGGGGGCACCTCTTAATAAAATACTTTAACCCATACCCCATTTACCGTTCAGGCCGTTTTAAAAATTTTAATCGGACACTTTTGTTTAACTATGAGCCATAGTGTTATTTTGCCAAAGCAGTTTCTTTTTTTGAAGTGAAATCAACTTCAATTTGATGGTGTAATATATCATCAAAAGTTTCTCTCTTTCTAATTAAATGCGCTTCGTCATTATACCATAAAACTTCAGCTGGCCGTAAACGTGAATTATAATTGCTCGCCATAGAGAAACAATAGGCTCCAGCATTTTTAAAACACAAAACATCGCCTTCGTTTATTTCTTTAATTCGTCGGTTATTTCCAAAGGTGTCCGTTTCACAAATGTAACCAACCACGGTATAAAAACGTTCACGCCCTTTAGGATTCGAAATGTTTATAATATCGTGATGAGCGCCATAAAGCATCGGACGTATTAAGTGGTTAAAACCAGAATCTACTTGAGCAAAAACTGTGGATGTCGTTTGTTTTACCGCATTTACTTGAGTTAGAAAATATCCAGACTCACTAACCAAAAATTTACCAGGTTCAAAAGCTAGGGTTAATTCTTTACCATAGTCTTTGCAAAAGTCGTTAAATCGTTTTGATAGTTTTTTGCCTAACTCTTCAATATTGGTTTCAATATCTCCTTGTTTATAAGGCACTTTGAATCCTGATCCAAAATCAATAAACTCTAAATTTTCAAATTGGTTAGCGGTATCAAAAAGAATTTCGCTTGCATACAAAAACACTTCAATATCCAGAATATCACTACCTGTATGCATGTGGATACCATTAATCGTCATTTTGGTATTTTCAACAATTCTAAGAATATGAGGTATTTGATGGATCGAAATCCCGAATTTTGAATCGATATGTCCTACAGAAATATTAGCGTTTCCACCAGCCATTACATGTGGATTTATACGAATACAAACAGGTGTTTTTGGGTGTTTTGTTCCAAACTGTTCTAAAATAGAAAGGTTGTCAATATTTATTTTAACACCTAATTTAGCAGCTTCTTCAATTTCTGATAACGAAACACCATTAGGCGTAAATATAATTTGCTCAGGTTTAAAACCAGCGGCTAAACCTAATTGTACTTCCTGAATAGAAACAGTGTCAATACCAGAACCTAAGGTGTTAAAAAGCTTTAATATAGATATGTTTGATAATGCTTTAACCGCATAATTAAGTTTTAATTTTTTTACATTTTTAAATGCATTGGTCAACCTATTATATTGTGCTTCAATTTTATGAGCATCATAAACATAAACAGGACTTCCGGAATCTTGTACAATTTTCAACAATTGACTATTTAACATAGGTGTAAATTTTTCACAAAGATATTTTTTTAACATCAATAAAAAATAAATATTTAAAAAATAGCATAAATCAAACAAAATGTTAATTATTTAACAATATAGTATTCTGTACTTTTAAGATATTATTCTTAACCTAAATATTAGATTAATTAACAGCTATTATTTACTTTTGTTGCACTTAACTATTAAGCAAATTATGAATTTACACGAATATCAAGGTAAAGAAATATTAAACGGTTTTGGAGTACGCATCCAACGTGGTATTGTTGCCCAAAATGCACAAGAAGCAGTGGCTGCTGCAAAACAGTTAACTTCAGAAACGGGTACAAGTTGGCACGTTATAAAGGCACAAGTACACGCTGGTGGGCGAGGTAAAGGCGGCGGCGTTAAACTTGCCAAGAACCTTAAAGAGGTAGAAGAAATAGCTGGACAAATTATAGGCATGCAGTTAATTACCCCGCAAACTTCTGCAGAGGGTAAGAAAGTACACCAAGTTTTAGTTGCTGAAGATGTTTATTACCCTGGAGAAAGTGAAACTAATGAGTTTTATATGTCGGTTCTTTTAAATAGAGCTACTGGACGTAATATGATTATGTATTCTACCGAAGGCGGCATGGACATTGAAACCGTTGCTGAAGAAACACCGCATTTAATATTTACAGAAGAAATTGATCCAACTGTTGGTTTAATGCCATTTCAAGCAAGACGTGTTGCTTTTAATTTAGGATTGTCTGGCCTTGCCTTTAAAGAAATGACAAAGTTTGTTGCTAATTTGTATACAGCTTATGTTAAGTCTGATTCGTCTTTATTTGAAATCAATCCGGTTTTAAAAACCAGTGATAATTTAATAATGGCTGTTGATGCTAAAGTAACTATTGACGATAATGCACTTTACAGACATAAAAACTATGTTGATTTGCGTGATGTACGTGAAGAAAGCGCCATTGAAGTTGAAGCCGGAGAACTAGGTTTAAACTATGTTGACCTTGACGGAAATGTTGGTTGTATGGTAAATGGAGCAGGTTTAGCCATGGCTACTATGGATTTAATTAAACAAGCAGGAGGAGAGCCGGCTAACTTTTTAGATGTTGGTGGTACTGCTGATGCTGCAAGAGTAGAGGCTGCATTTAAAATTATTTTGAAAGACCCAGCTGTAAAAGCAATTCTTATTAATATTTTTGGTGGTATTGTACGTTGCGATCGTGTAGCACAAGGTATTATTGATGCATACAAAAATATGGGTAATATAAGTGTGCCAATTATTGTACGTTTACAAGGCACTAATGCAGATATCGCAAAAGAATTAATTGATAATTCTGGCTTAGATGTTATGAGTGCAACGGAGTTTCAAGAAGCAGCTGATAAAGTACAGAAAGTATTGGCTTAATTCCTGCGAATCCCGATGGCTATCGGGAAGGGATCTAACTACAAAAAGGAGGCTGTCTGAAAAGTTGGATTCAAGTCTAAATGTCACATTGATCGCAGTCGAAATGCTTTGATTTTCAGAATATTAAAACTTCGACTGCGCTCAGTTCGACAAATACTAATCACTTTTCAGACAGCCTCTTTTTTTTGTGTTTTCGATATATTGAAGTTTTTATTACTTTTTGGTTTTTTATAAACTACATTTGGTTCCGATTTATTCTCCAAAGGCTCTTTTTTGGAATTTGGTGCTTTTGAACTTTTTGAATTTTTTTCAGGCATAGGGCCACGTAAATGAATAACCAATCCGTTTAAAAAGTTTCGTAAAATCTGATCGCCACATTCCATATATTTAGGGTGGTCTTCCTTTCTGAAAAAAGCACCAAGTTCACTTTTAGAAATTCTAAAATCAACAAGGCCTAAAATTTTCACAATATCATCATCACGAAGCTTTAAAGCAACACGTAACTTTTTTAATATATCGTTGTTTGTCATATCTGTAATGTAAATAGCTGTTAAGGTTGCATTTCATCGATTTTGATTAAAAGGATCCCTCTTTCTAGCGTTTTTTTAACTTTTGTAAAGATACTTAAATTATAGGTTTTGTTTTAGTGTATTTTTTTATAATAAAAATAAGATCAAATACTTGATAATCAATATTGTAAAAAATAATTTTTTATTCGTTTTTATATCAAATAAAATGATAAAATGCATTTTTTTCAGATAAATAAAAATGTATTATTGATGAACTAAATAAAATTCACGACCAAATACCTACCTTTTTTCGATAAGTTACATTATATCTACGATTATCAAAGTATTGTTATGCGTAACTTTATAGTGTAATTAATTAATCCCTTTAGAAATGATTAATAGAGTAGAAAAGCTAAGTCTTTTGTCTGAAATGATTGCATTTGCAAAATATGATAAAGACATAAAACGTATAGAATATAATTTTTTGTTAGGTGTTGCAAAACAACTCGATATAACTCGTGAAGATTTTGAATATTTAATTGAACACCCAGTTACATATACCCACTTAAAATCTCATAGCGAGCGTATAGTACAGTTTCACCGCTTGGTTTTATTGATGAATATTGAACAAGTACACGGTGAAGAAAATGAAAATAACTCGGCAGGAGTAATAAAATTATACAATTTTGGTTTGCGTATGGGCTTAAGCCATGAGTCTATTACTAAGGTGCTTTATTTAATGGAAAGTTTTCCAAATAAAATTGTACCACCAGATGTGTTGATTGATATTTTTAAAACACAATACAATTAATATTTTGCTAAGATTAATTTGAAGTGTTGTCTTTTAAAAGACTGAAAAGCTAAAGGTTTAAACTTTTAGCTTTTCTAATTTATTTTGGTAACTTTTAATCTAAATAATTCCTCTATGGCCCTGCCTCGGGGTTTCCGAATTTACCTCCCCTTGGGGGAGGTCGGAATTGCCTTTTCGCAATTCCGGGTGGGGCAAAATATAAAATTCAGGTTTGGCCCTAAGGCTAAAATGAAGCCGGCGAAATACCCCTATGGCTTGCTTCGCGGATAGCCGGCTTCAAGGTTTTGTTTATTTGTTAAGTGCTTCCTTATAAACCTCTAAACAACGTTCACGAGCAAATTTATGGTCAACAATAGGAGTCGGGTAGGTGAGTTCTTGAAACTCTGGAACCCATTGTTTTAAATAGTCTAAATTTTTATCAAACTTTTGTATTTGGGTTGTTGGGTTAAAAATTCTAAAATAAGGCGCTGCGTCAACCCCTGAACCCGCAACCCATTGCCAATTCCCTATATTACTTGCCATGTCGTAATCATGCAATTTTTCGGCAAAATAGGCCTCGCCCCAGCGCCAATCTATAAGTAAATGTTTGCATAAAAAACTCCCAACCAACATGCGTACACGGTTGTGCATAAACCCAGTTTCATTAAGTTGGCGCATTCCTGCATCGACTAGCGGATATCCTGTTTTGCCTTCGCACCATGCTTTAAATTCAGTTTCATTGTTTTGCCATTGGATGCGGTCGTATTTAGGTTTAAAACTTTTAGTTTCAGTATGCGGAAAATGCCAAAGAATTTGCATAAAAAACTCACGCCAAATAAGTTCTTGCCAAAATATTTCATTCTTTTCAGCAATGGCTTTTTTAACCATTTTACGAATACTAACAGTGCCAAAACGTAAATGTGGGCCTAACCGCGATGTAGCATCTTTGGCAGGGAAATTTCTGGTGTCTTCGTATTCCTGAATAAGTGTTGGGCTAACGTTATAATCTGCTATTTTTTGGTTAGATTTCGTAAATCCGATATCTGCTAAACCTAAGTTGGGAAGTCTTGAATGTTCAATGAGATTATCGAGATAGCTATTGGTATAAAAAATTTCTAAATCGTAGGATTTAAACTTTTCTTTCCAAATTTTCATATAAGGTGTGTAAACCACATAAGGTGTTCCATCTGCTTTTACAACTTCGTTTTTTTCAAAAATAACTTGATCCTTGTAAGTTTTAAATTCAATAGTACACTTTGATAATAAGTCTTTTACTTCCGTATCACGTGTGGTTGCATAAGGCTCGTAATCATGGTTTGTATAGACAGATTTTATATTATAATCTTCAACTAATTTATTGAAAATTTCAACTGGATTCCCATAAAACATAGCTATACTACTACCGTGTTCATTTTGTAGTATATTGCGTAATTTTTGAAGCGTATCAAAAATAAATGTTACTCTAGCATCATCTTTAGGAAGCTTGTCTAAAATTTCAGAATCAAAAATAAAAATGGGTAATACTTGGTAATCGCCTTTTAATGCTTTATAAAATCCAGCGTTATCATCTAATCGTAAATCACGACGAAACCAAAATATATTTATGGGTTGATTCATTAATTAAAAATGTTTTAATAGATAATTCTAAGTACAGGACAAAAGACAATTCATAAATCAAAACTTTTGTTATATGCAAACGTTTAGGCCTACAAGGTTTTTAAAACCTCGCAGGTCTTACAATCAGGGGAATTATATAGATTCTAAATTTTTGTCATGTACTTAGCAAATAATTACTTTTTATAAACGCCAAATAATTTTTCTAATTTTTTGGTTCTGTAATTAAAAATTTCATCTAATTTGGGTTTTACTAAAATAGGATGAATCATTTGGCCAATAATTCCGAAAGGCACTTTATAATCAATAATATCTTCCATTTCAACACCGCCTTCAATTGCTTTTATAAAATGTTTATGATGCCATAATGCATAAGGGCCAAAACGTTGTTCGTCAACAAAGTAATGTTTATCAACAATATGCGTAATTTCTGTAACCCATTTGGTTTTTATGCCTAAAACAGGCGTCACTATATATTGAATTATTTGACCTGCAAACATGGGTCTATCCGCCCCAGAAAGTATATTGAATCCCATATATTCTGGTGTGATTGTTTTTAAGTTTTTTGGGTCTGATAAAAAATCCCAAGCTTCATTTACGGTAATGGGTAGATTTTGCTTTTTATGTAAACGGTAAATCTTCATAGACCTAATTGTAAATTAATATATATGCATTTAGGGATGTGGCAACGCACAACCATAAAAAATAGGGGAGTATTAACAGGCTTTTTGCTTTTAGTTCATCTTTGTAATCAAATAGAAATTTGCCGACAACTATGGTTAATAAAACAATACAAATTAATCCAACTAAAACTAGGTGTTGATTGAAGAAAATATAGTTCCAGATAATGTTAAGTACAAACTGTATCAAGAATAAAATTTTCAATTTTGTACTTGGTGCGATTTTATATAAATAAGCCATATAAATTGAAAAACATATCATGATGATTGTCCATGCTACACCAAAAAACCAACCGGGGGGCGTCCATGGCGCTTGATTTAAGTTTTGGTACCATGCGGTTTGTGGGCCATCATTCATTAACCAACCGCCAATGGCCAAAGCACCAAAATTGATGATTAAAAAAACAATTATGTATTTAGCTAATCTCATTTTTTAAGTACATCAATTTGTTTTGCAATAGCTTCAGCTTCTGCATACCTTTTATCACTTTCAGAACGATTTACTATAGATAATTTGTGCCATTCTTTCATTAGTTTTTCGTATTTCTCTTGAAGTTTTTCAACCTCACTTTTCTTTTTAAATAACCCGAACATATTTATTTTAGGTGTTTTGTGATTTTTGAACTTAATGGATTGGTAGATGAAAAATAATAATCAATCAAATTACCATTTGTATCAATTAAATATTTCTGGAAATTCCATTTAACAGAAGAGTTTTTACTACCATTATTAACTTTATTTGTTAACCATTTATAGAGTGTGTGTTGCTGTTTTCCTGTCACGTTAATTTTTTCTGTAATAGGAAAGCTTACCCCATAATTAAGCTTACAAAATGATTTTATTGCTGTTGAATTACCGGGTTCTTGGTTTCCGAATTGATTGCAGGGAACACCAATAACTACCAACTTATTTTGATATTGCTCATATAGTTTTTGTAAATCTTCATACTGTGAAGTAAAACCACATTTAGAGGCCACATTTACGACCAAAACATAGTTGCCTTTAAACGTATTAAGGTTAATTGCTTCTCCGCTTATATTATTGATCGCTATATCATAGAAGCTTTCTTCGTCAATTTTTGACGATTCATTATCCTTTACAAACAAAGTAGATATAAATGCTTTTATTGGGTTCATAGCTGCTAAATTTTGAAGCTTACTATGCCACAATCCATCTCAAAAATCTGACCAGATAATGAAGCCGCTTTATCTGAAATTAAAAATTCGGCCATTTCAGCAACTTCTTTGGGTGCTAAAAACTTTTTTAAAGGATGTTTTTCCGTAATGTTTTCAATCATCTTTTCATTACGCAGTAATTTAGATGCAAGTTCAGTATCTGTTACCGTTGGCGCAATGGCATTTACACGAACGGTTGGTGCCAGCTCTGCGCCCAACGACTTTACCAAACCCTCCACACCAGATTTAGCCGTGGCTACACTAGCATGAAAAGGCATGCCTAATTTGGCGGCAACTGTACTGAATAATAAAATTGAGGGCTTATTGCCGTTTTTTATTAAAGGAAGGTATTTTTGAATTGCCTTTACGGCACCAATAACATTAATTTCAAAGTCGTTTTTAAAATCGTCTAAACTTAATCTTGAAATTGGTTTTAAATTGATACTGCCGGGGCAATAAATTAAAGCATCAGCTGTTTCTATTTCCGGTAATTGGTCTTGTAGAATATCACAACCGTAGTGCGTTAAATTTTGATGTGTAATGCTTTGGGAAGTTCTACTAATATTGATTATAGAACAATAGTCTATTAATTGTGCTATTATGGCTTTTCCAATGCCCTTACTTCCACCTATTATAATTACTGTTTTCATATGGTTTCAGGGCATTTTGTTTTTTTATGGCCTGCCCTTCAGCCGTTTTTCAATTTTTTGCTTAATCACGGTTAAGCGTTTCATTAGATCCATAATTTCCGGATCTTTGTCTTTTTTATAAATTGTATTTAAACTCAATATTAAATCTTTTACTTCTCTAGACGATTCAATACGTTCACTTGTTGTTTTAAACGTGTGTTTACGCTGTTCGAACGCCAGAGCTTTATCAATAATCTCCATAATTTTTAATCTTTAATCTAAAATTAATTATTTGTGTGAAAAAGTACTATAATTCCACAATTTCACAATATAATAAAATCTATGATATATATGATTTTTATGTTGATTTATTAAGTAAAATTTAATAATTGCTGACCTTTTTACGGTTTTTATGTAGTTAAGGGAGCCCCTTTTAAACGTTTTTCAACTTTTCGTTTTATAACTGTTAAACGTTTCATAATATCCATTATTTTTTCATCTTCTTTCGCTTTGTAAATTTCATTTAAACCCAAAATTAAAGCTTTTGCTTCTCTAGAAAGTTTAACACGATCGCTAGTTGATAGAGATCTCATTTTTGTTTTTTCAAATTCTAATGCTTTATCTATTAAGTCCATAATACTAATTGTTTAAATAATTTTGTAATTCGCTTATTTTTTCAGGGGTATTAAATTTTCCGCCATAATAAGTTGTTACTGTGGCTGATGTATCGTCTTTGATACCTCTTGATGATACGCACAAGTGTTTTGCATCAATAATAACGGCAACATCTTCTGTCTGTAAAATAGTTTTGAGTTCTTCTGCAATTTGATTTGTTAAACGTTCCTGAACTTGCGGGCGTTTTGCATAATATTGCACAATACGGTTTAATTTTGATAGTCCAATTACCTTTCCAGTTGGTACATAGGCTACGTGTGCTTTACCAATAATGGGAACAAAATGATGCTCACAGTTTGAATAGAACGTGATGTTCTTTTCAACCAGCATTTGGTTGTATTTATATTTATTGTCAAAAAGTGCTACTTTTGGTTTGTTTTTTGGGTTTAAGCCACGGAAAATCTCATCTATATACATTTTGGCAACACGCTTTGGCGTACCTTTTAAAGAATCATCGGTTAAGTCCAACCCCATAACATCCATTATCTCTTGGAACAAAATGGCGATGCGCTCCTTTTTTTCTTCATCATTTAACTTAAAGGCGTCTTTTTTTATAGGGGTTTCTAAGCCAGTGTAAAGGTGGTCGTCCCCAATATCAGCTATTGAAAACCCATTTAATTTGAATCCGTTTTTTTTGACTTTTAAAGTGTCTGTACTCATACTTATCTTTTTAGTGTGCTGTTTTAAGGAACTCATCTCCTTAAACAAAGCACGTTATCGTTTTAATATTGAGTTGTGTGCCTATACCTATTACAACATAAAACACGCTTAAAAAATTCGTTTCTATTGCACCCATATATCAATATAAGATAAAACCTTAGCTAAGGCTATGCTTTTATTTTCTATCTCATCTGGGCGCACTATAATTCAAGTTGTTTCAAGCCCATTTTAAATTATAATTGGTATTATTTGTTTCTGTCTGAGGTATTTAAATCTGTCTTTTTCAAATGGTCGCTATTTTTCGTTTTTCTGTCTTGAATGCGCGTGCTCCAAATTTTGAAACTACTAGGTTTCATTTCTTTCCGCATCAATGCTACCACTTCTTTTTCTCTTAAACCAAATTGAAACTCTATGGTTTCAAATGTGGTTCTGTCTTCCCAAGCCATTTCTGTCAGTCTCTTCAAAATTGAATATCATACACTTTGAAAATCGTATTGCATATCATATTTTATTTTTTCATCAAGCATTTTACTAAAAAAGATTTTATTCTCTTTGAATGTTTTATTGTTTTTAAAGTGAATGAATTTACCTTGAGCATGAATACTTGTGCCATTAGTTTTATAAATGACCAATTGATAATATGGGATGGCCCAGGTAAAATTTTTTAAACCCTTGTTTACATAAATTAAAATGCCTCTTTTTCGTAATTCGATGTTTGCATAATTAATATCAGATACTGTATTCATTAATAACTTTAAGTTTGGGCTTACATCATCGATTATCATGCGTTTGGAGCCTACACCTTTCATTTTAATAGACTCAAAAAGTGTGAATGATCTACCAACCAAATCTTCTAAAATTTGTTTGTCATCTTTGTTTTTGTATGTTGAATTTAAAATCAAAATGTTGTTTCTTTTTATCAAAGATACAAGATGTTCAATTTTTTAATAAATAAATTAAACAAAATAACTAATGGTTGTATAGAAAAAATTTATTTGTATTATAAATAGTTGTAATACAGGTAATTATAATTTTTTTCGTTTTGTTGTTTTTAGAAGCTATATGTTTTTTTAATATACGAAGGCTTTCTGCTTTTGCCAGCGTACCGTTTCGCATTTCCCATAAAGTATTTGTTGCCTAGTTAATGCACACCTGCGGATAGGAAATCATATTGAAATGAAGGAAATTGCCAAGGCATCATTGGCTTTCGGAATTTCGTGCTTTAAGCTACGCTAAGCAACTAAATTCCTTCTCTCATTATTTCTGTATTTTAATCTTCAATTCTTAAAATTGATTTGTGACTTTCTCTTTTTTTTTTTTT
>TARA_R110002049_G_scaffold38250_3_pt1 | contig 11945 bp, 11 predicted proteins | sample TARA_R110002049 | Tara Oceans TARA_R110002049 (sample SAMEA4396941) | marine metagenome | biome: Polar Biome; feature: [SRF] surface water layer (ENVO:00010504); material: water (ENVO:00002006), including particulate matter (ENVO:01000060) such as... | depth 5 m
AAATGAGAACTCCACCGCCTGAAGGTAATATAGGACTTCTTATTAAGTAATGGCTAAAACAATAAAGCTAGAATATGATCCGCAGCCCAAACAGGAGTTGCTGCATAAATGTCGTGCTAGGCAGATATTGTTTGGCGGTGCGGTTGGCGGTGGAAAATCGCATGCCTTAAGATGGGATTGTATTGCGTTCTGCTGTGAGAATCCTGGCTTACAGGCGTATATCTTTAGAAGGTCTTTGCCTGAGTTGGAGAGTAACCATATACAGCAGATAAAAAAGGAATTACCGCCAGAGTTAGGTACATTCTCTGAATCAAGGAAACGCTTTGAGTTTTTTAACGGCTCGTACATTCAGTTTCAGTATCTGGAGCGAGATTCCGATTGTGATCGAATACAGGGTGCTGAAATACATCTGTGTGGATTAGATGAGGCAGGGCAGCTAACAGCTTATCAGATTGGCTATATTAAAAGCCGATTACGATTAGGCGGTTATGAGCCGAAACAGAAGCATTATTTGCCACGTTTGGTAATGACAGCTAATCCAGGCGGTATCAGTCATAACTTCTTAAAGGCGTTGTATATTGATCCGTCACCGCCAGAGACCTATTTTTATGATGTGACGATGAAAGACCCACGCAATAAAGCCGATAAGGGTTGGTTGTCAATGTATATCCCTTCAAGAATGGAGGATAACAAGTTCATTGATCCTGGTTATGGTGCATCGTTGTCTGGGCTGCCAGAAGAATTGGCTCGTGCTTTAAGAGAAGGTGATTGGGATTTAATCGTAGGCTCGTTCTTTGGCGATGTGTTTAGACGTGATCGTCATGTTATACGCCCTTTTGAGATACCTAATGATTGGTTGAGGTTTAGAAGTTTTGATTGGGGATCATCCAAGCCGTTTTGTGTTGGTTGGTATGCTGTAGCAAGAAACCATGACACGATACCTGATGATGCGTTGATTAAGTACAGAGAATGGTATGGAGCGGCAGGGCCTGATCGTGGTTTAAAGATGACGGCTGAAGAAGTTGCACAGGGCATCCGTAGCCGAGAGGGATACGAGCGTATTGATTTCTCTGTAGGCGATCCGTCAGTATGGAAATGGGAATCTGGCCCATCAATCGGTGAACGAATGGCTAAGTTGGGTGTTCGCTTTAGAAGGGCTGATAATTCAAGAGTTGCAGGATGGGATCAGGTACGGCAGAGGCTTATAGGTGATGATAATACGCCTATGGTGTATTTCTTTGAAACTTGTACTGATTTAATTCGCACGTTACCGATCTTGCAGCATGACAACCATAGACCAGAAGACGTGAATACAAAACAGGAAGATCATGCGGCTGATGAGACAAGATATGCTTGCATGGCAAGACCTTATCAACGGCCACTACCCGAAGAAAAAGAAGATCAATGGCGGCCACCGACTGTCGATGAGATGATGGCAGGGCTAGATGATGCAAGACCAAACAGGCAATGGAGATTATAATTGGCACAGTATAACAAAGAAGACTTAGAGCCTAAACAGGATAAGGACAGAGCCGCTTTTTGGAATAACAAAGTTACCGATGCTAGGGATTTTGAAGAGACATGGCGAGACAGGTCACAGGCTTTGGTAGAACGCTATCGTGATGATAGTCTCGACAGGCAGGAAAGACCTTTTCACACGCAGAATATTTTTTATTCCAATGTGGATACCTTAAAGTCAGCGTTATATTTTAAAACGCCTAAACCTAAAGTCACAAGACGTTTTAATGATGGCGATCCATTGGGAAGACAGATTGCCAGAGTGATTGAGCGTGGTTTGCAGTATCAGCTTGATATGTATAACTTTGACAGCACCATGCGAAAAGCTATTGAAGATATGCTGATTGTTGGGCGTGGTACAGTGCGTATGCGTTATGAGCCTGTTATTATTGAAAGTGAACCGCAGAGAATAGAAGTAGAAGCACAGCCGATTGGTGAAAACACATTTCGGTTTATCTCTAAAAGCGGTGAAGAATTTGAAACAGGACAAGTTAAACAGGACACACAGGGTCTGCACGTTTTAGGGCCGCCAGAAGAGGTTGTCGGTGAGCAGTCCATTTATTGCGAGTATGTGCATTGGTCTGATTTTGTTATAGAGCCGAATAGAAACTGGGATGATGTCAACTGGATTGCTTTCAGGCATTTAATGACACGGCAGCAGTTAATTGATTATTATGGTGATGCAAAAGCCAATAAAATACCCTTAACCTATTCACCAGATTATCAGTCAAACAATAAAAACAGGAATGTTGATAGAGCCGAGATATATGAGATATGGGATAAGAGTACATCAAAGCAGATATTTATAGCGGCATCGCATGATGAGATATTGGAAGAAAACGATGATCCTTATAACCTGATGAATTTCTGGCCGTGTCCAGAACCGCTTTATGGTATTACCACAACATCAACAACCATTCCTGTACCAGAGTTTTTCATTTATGAAGATCAGGTATCCGAACTGGATTTGATTACTGCAAGGATTGGCGTTTTAACCGAAGCCTTAAAAAGACGTGGCGTTTATGATGCCAGTTTTCAAGAACTTAACCGCCTCAGTGATGCTGCCGATAATCAGTTTGTTCCAGTGGATAATATGGCAATGTTAAATGCAGGCGGAGGTCTCACCAATGTTATGCAGGAAGCACCGCTTGATAATATAATAAAAGCCTTGCAGCAGTTGTATCAGTCACGGCAGGTTATTGTGCAGACAATATACGAAATTGTCGGTATTAGCGATTTAATGCGAGGACAGACAGCGAGCAGAGAAACCGCTACGGCACAACGTATTAAAGGACAGTTTGGTTCCTTAAGATTGGTAAACAGGCAGCGAGAGATTGAGCGTTTCATTGACCAAATAATGGAGATGAAGGGTGAGATGTTGGTTGAGAACCTAGAGCCAGAAGTCTTGCAGAAAATCACAGGCTTGCAGGTAACACCAGAGATGGTGGCTGTTATACAGGATGACCGATTGCGTTGTTTCCGAGTGCGAATAGATACTGATGAATCAGGTGCGATTGACCAGGCTGTTGACCAGAAACAAAGAACCGAGTTTTTAACGGCAACTGTTCAATTCATGCAGGCATTAGGGCCATTGGTGCAATCAGGATCAATCGGCTTTGAACAGGGTAAACAGATGTTGTTGTTTGCTGCCAGAGCTTTTCCTGGTGCAAGGGAACTGGAAGAATCTCTGGAGGCAATAGAAGCACCGCAACCTGCAGGGCCATCACCGACTGATAAATTGGTAGAGGTAGAAGCTGCAAAGGTACAGGCACAGACAGAACAGGCCAGTGCCGATGCACAGGTTAAAATTGCACGATTACAGCTTGATAAGCAAAAAGCGGATACTGATGAACGCTTGAAACAGGAAAAATTAGAAATAGAAAAGGCTAAGTTGGTGGCAGGATAATGGCAAACGGCATTAAAAATTACTTTCCCACAGCTCCTGCAATGGATGCAAACAATCCTATGTCCATGCTACCTTCACCTTATTACGAGTATTCTGGGCAAAACAATCTTTTTACTCCCAGAGGTTATGCTCAGAATACACTTGTTGACTTGTTAAGTACAAGAGGTGCATTGGGCGAAGCCGTTGATGCCACAGAAGCTACTGAAGAAACTGCCCCTGCCTTTGAACAGGTAAAGGACAGTTCAACACAATCGTTTTTTGGTGGTCAAGATATTAATGAAGGGGATGATCTAGGCTTTGATGCTTTATCGGATTTAAGTTTAGTTGATGGCTTGTTAGGTGGTAAAAGAGTATCCGACAACGCTCCTAAAAACTGGAACACACAGCACCAACGTGAATTTGATGCTCTTGTTGCATCCGGTTACAGGCCAAAGGCAAAATGGACAGGATCAGATTGGTATGTCTACGCACCAGAATTAAAAGACACAGCGTTTGGTGAACCAGGCTCAATTCCTTTTGGTGAGAGTAAATACAAAGGGCAGGGAATACCAAGTTTGTTTGCAGGCATAACAGGATCGTTTAACCCTGATGAAGTCTTTAAGAAAAACCTTGCAGATGCGTTGCAGACAAAAACAGAAGAAACAGGTGAATTACCAGATCAGCCGAAAAAAATGGACTTGCAGACATCTCTTACAATGCAAGACAGGCTAGACGATATGTTTGCCAAAGGCCCTGTTATAGCAGCTATTGAAAAACAAGGCGGCATACCTGACAGATTGGTAACGCAAACAGATATTGCTGATGTTAAAAAAGATGAAGGTTCAGTAACAGCGAAACGTGGTGGCACAGTAACAGCATTGAGAGGTGGTACTGTTAAGGCAAAAACACCGACTGTAGAGGCCAAACCAAAATCAGTACCTTTAAAAGAAGTAATACAAAAAGCAATTCAATCGCTTGTGCCAAATCAAAAGGAAATCGATCAACAAAACTCGATTAGAGATGCCGATAAAGCACAGCGACAGGCAGAAAAAGATGCTCGTGATAAAGTCAGAGATGCAAAAGAAAAAATGGGGCGTGGCAGAGGAGGCTATGGTTTCTAATGAAAAAAACGTATGTCATGCAAGATGGTGAACTTGTTGAAAAAAAGACTGTTCGTGAAAACAAATTGCAGTTGATGAGAGACATCGAGCCTTATCAAAACACAGTCAACAGAGGTTGGATACACAGTCGATCCGATCATAGGGATTTTTTAAAACGCCATAACTTAGTTGAGTTAGGCACAAACGGAGGTGAAATACACTAATGGATCAAGAGCAAATCGATAGCACTCCCAATAAAGGCGAGTCAGCAGAAGAGCATAAACAGAGTTTAAGAGACAGCTTAACAGCCGCTTTATCAGGTGAAGAACTGCCAGAAGAAGCTGAAGTTAAAGAAGAAGTCGTAGCAGAAACGGCTGAACCGACTGAAGAAGAAACCGCAGTTGAAGAAGAAGTTGCTGAAGAAGAAGTTGCGGCAGAAGAGCCTGTTGAAGAAGAAAAACCATTAGAGGCATTAGAAGCACCGAAGCATTGGGCGAAAGAATTTAAAGAACGCTTTGAAAAACTTGATCCGAATGGACAGCATTTATTTATGAGCCGTTACAAGGATTTAGAAGCTGACTATACCAAGAAAACACAGAATTTAGCACAATACCGAAAACGCAATGAGGCGTTAGATGAGATATACGGCCCTTACAAAGATGATTTTCAAAGGGCAGGCATGGATGAAGTTGCGGCAACGAGACAGTTGTTAGCAGCCCACAAGTATTTGAAGGAAGACCCAAAGCAGGCTTTAAAATGGCTTGCCAACAGTTATGGTGTCGATTTAGGGGAAGTCACAGGTGATGCACCCCTAGATGATGAGTACACCGATCCTCAAATTAAAAGTCTACAGCAGCAGGTTGCTCAGTTGTCAGGCTTTATACAAAATCAACAACAAACACAGCAACAAAACCAAGTAGAAAGCACGCAGTCAATAATAGACCAGTTTGCACAAGCGAAGGATGAACAGGGCAATATTAAGAACCCACATTTTGAATCTTTAAGGGATACAATGGGCGTTTTTATAAACTCTGGCAAAGCAAAAGATTTAGATCAAGCCTATGAAATGGCCATCTATTCTGATCCAAAGCTACGAGCAGAAATGATTGAAGAACAAGTCAGAGCAGAACAGAAGAAGAAGGTAACGACTAACGCTGTTAAAAACGCTAAGAAAGTTCAACGATCACAGGTCAAAGGCAGTGCTACACCTGCTTCACCAGGCTTGCCCAGTGGGATGTCGATTAAAGAATCTATAGACTTAACCCTTAAACAATTAGGAGCATAATCATGGCAAGTCCAAATTTGTCAGAGATTATTACCACAACGCTGCGAAATCGGTCTAAGCAATTAGCCGACAACGTGACGAATCACAATCCTTTACTCAAGAGGATGAGTGATCGAGGTAATATGACAACAGTCACAGGGCGTTCAATCGTTCGTGAACTTGAGTATGCAGCGAATGGTACAGTTGCATTTTATAATGGCTACGAAGTTCTTGACACTTCACCAAGTGACGTACTAAGTGCGGCAGAATATTCGTATAAACAACTAGCAGGTACAGTTACAATATCTGGTTTAGAGCAAATAAAGAACTCAGGGTCTGAGGCACTTATTAATTTGCTAGAGAGCAGAATTGGCGTGCTAGAAAAATCAATGGAGAATACTTTAAGTACAAGTTTGTTTTCTGATGGCACAGGTACATCCTCTAAAGAGGTGGGTGGGCTTCAGCTATTGGTCGCAGATGCTGGAACAGGGACTGTTAAATTAGCAGCTTAATATAGCAATATATTTCGAAAAACTCTTTGAATTCAGAGAAAGTCTTACTGAGATAACTCTGAGCCAAGCCCATTATTGGGAAGGTGCAACGATCATCCGAGAAATCGGAGTAGGGTCAAGTGACCCCAAGCGGAGAGCATCCTAAATGGATGATGATATGATCTGATCTGCATAGTAATATGCAGCAGCCGAAAGGCGGTTTAAGATTAACGAACTTAAACGAACATAAATGTGGTGGAATTAATAGTTCTACTTACTCGTTCTGGCAAAATGTGCAAACAACGCTTACTTCAAATGCGTTTTCCACAACCAACATCCAATCGGATATGAATAATATTTATATTCAGTTGGTCAGAGGTACTGATGCACCAGACTTAATTGTCTCAGGAGCAACAGGGTATAAAACATTTTTAGCTACCCTTCAGACACTGCAAAGAGTCGCAGATTCTGATATGGCTAATTTAGGTTTTACTTCTGTAAAATATCTCAATTCGGATGTCGTTTACGATTCTTCCGCAGACAATACACGGATGTATTTTCTAAACACAAATTATCTAAGGTTGGAGACAGCCGCAGGTAGAAATTTTGTGCCAGGAGAGAAACGAGATTCCGTTAACCAAGATGCTCTTGTAGTGCCAATGTTTTGGAGTGGAAATTTAACCTGCTCTAACAGGTCACTTCAAGGTATTTTACATACTTAATAAAGGAGGTTTATTATGAGTTTTGCACCAGTATTAGGTATAGACGTAACTTCAGTTAGTGACACTGCTGAATTTTTACTTGGACAGCATGGAGCGGTGGTAGGTTCACCAACCAAGTTGTATAAGTATATTCAGTTTGATGCAGGTTCTGCTTCAGCATCTGTAGCAGGCGAAGTTTGTTACTATTATACGTTGGATGGTTACAAAAATAATGTTGTTACGGCTGATCTTTCAGATTCAATAGAGATTGGAGCAGGCGTTACGCCTAACGTAATGACAGATGGACAATATGGTTGGATTCAGATTAAGGGAGCAGCCACATTGACTATTGCATTAACAGCAGGTGCTGATGGAGACCCTCTCACACCGACAGGTGCGGCTGATGGAACTCTTGATGTTGTAGCGGCTGACACTAGTCACGTCTGTGCGATAGCTTGCGATATTTCAGATAAAGAAATTATCTGCGATTTTCCATTCTAATATATTTTATAGGGGAGGCAGGGCAACTTGCCTCTCTTACTTGCAAGGGAGAAAAATGAAATGAAAGTAGCGTTTTATAAAAGAGAATTTAATGGACAGATGCGTGATTTTGTGCGTATTCCGATTGTCGATACAGTTGACGTTTTAGAAACACCTGTCAGACCTATTGACATTAAAAGATTTAATAAAGAATGGCTTGCTTATAAAGGCAGTGAAAAGAAAAAGCCGAATGGTACAGAATTAACTTCCTTGCCTGGCATTACTGAAAATAAGCGAATTGAATTAGAGTTAAAAAACATAGAAACCATTGAAGAACTGGCAAAGGCAAAAAAGCCTGACTTGTTGGCAATGGGTGATGTTTATATAGAATTACAAAGAATAGCTGAATTGCACATGGCGGCAGAAAGTAAAAAGCCAAAAGCAGTTCCTAAACCTAAAGAAACCGAAAAGGCTGAATAATGACACTTCTTACGATATGCCAGAATGTTGCTGACTTTACAGGCTTTGAAAGGCCGACAACAGTCATTGACAACACCGATCCTATAGCTAGGCAATTACTCGCTTTGGCAAAAAGGGAAGGTACGCAATTAATGCGAGCAACAGCTTGGCCTATTCTTTTAAAAGAACATACTTTTAGCACATCTAGCGGAACGGCTGCTTATGCCTTGCCTGCTGACTTTGATCGATTGGTAAATGAAACAGTATACAACCGATCCGACAATGACATATTTTCTGGCCCATTAACGCCTGCTGAATATCAACTGCAAAATTATGGAACGGCCTCTTCTGGTACGACTGAAAAGTTCCGATTAAAAGCCGCATCCAATGCATTAAAGTTTGAGATTGACCCAACACCATCGTCAACACAGACCATTGGTTTTGAATATGTATCATCCTATTATTCGCAATCATCTGGTGGCACTGGACAAGCTGCTTGGGCGGCTGATACAGATACTGGCATACTCGATGAAAGTCTGTTTGAATTAGGGCTGACATTTCGTTTTAAGCAGGCACATGGCCTATCGTATGATCAAGATTATAGAGAGTATCAATTAGAATTAAGACAGGCTATTTCACGGCAAGGTTCATCACCTATTTTATCAATGGATGATGCTCGAAGGCTTATTGTCTCACCTTACAGTTACAATCTTAATGATGGAAATTACGGAACTTAATAAATGTTACAACCTTTAAAATCAGCGAGTCAATATAAAGTAAAGTCTGTTTCTATCCCTGCACCTTTTGGCGGATTAAACAGCCGTGACTCAGTAGACTTGATGAAACCGACTGATGCAATCGTTATGTCAAACTTTTTTCCAACAGTAGAAAAGCTAACATTAAGAGAGGGTTACACCTCGTTCTGCACCTCAATCGGTAGCGGTGATGTTGAGACTTTGGTTGAACATAATGCAGGAAGTAACCGACAACTCTTAGCTATTGGATCAAATGGTACATTATATCAGATAGATAGCGGCAGTGCTGTAAGTAAAAAGACAGGTTTATCTAATGGCAGATCGCAGACTACAGCTTTCAACGGCAGAACTATTTTTGCTAATGGTGCAGAGCAATTTAGTTGGGATGGTAGCAGTGCGGCAGATATATCGCTAACCTTATCCGACAGTTCTGCACAAGGCACTTTAAAAGGTGTCCATGCACACAAAAACAGAATTTATTGGTGGCGAGGTACAGACCAATCGTTTTATTATTCTGCAACAGTAGACACCTTTGCAGGCAACATGACTTTGTTTAATTTAGGTGTAGTTGCCGATAAAGGCGGTAATATTATTTCTATGGCTACAATCACGATTGATGGTGGTGAGGGCTTAGATGATTTACTGGCAATTATATTAGCAAGTGGACAAGTATTAGTTTACTCTGGCTCAAATCCTGGCAGTGGTTTTAGTTTAATAGGTACATTTAGGATTGCTGAACCTGTTAATGAGCCAAGATGCGTTGCAAAGTTTGGCGGTGATGTCGCAGTATCAACCAAAGAAGGTTATATTGCTTTATCGCAGGTAATGAAAAACGATGTCATAGGCACTAGGGCGGCAGCGTTATCTGAAAAGATACGAGGAACAGTAATTGCACAAGTTGCTTCAACTGGATCAACGACAGGATGGCAGACATTTGTTTCACCAGATGGTACAAAAATATATTTTAACTACCCTACAGGCGATACAAACGATCCTTATAATCAGCACGTTTTTAACCCTATAATTAATGCCTGGTGCGTTTTTGAAGCGTTACCTGCAAGGGTTTGGGGAAGCTATAATGGCGATACTTATTTTGGTGGTGCATCTGGTGTAGTTTTTAAAATGGGAGGCTTTGCAGATGTTTCAGATGCTATTACTGGTGATGTTGCTACTGCTTATAACTATTTCGGTGACAGAGCATCTATAAAACGCTTTTCATCCGTTGCACCCATGTTAGAGGCAAGCACTACTGTTAGTTTTGATTTTGGTATTGCTGTTGACCAAGAGCCTGTATCGGCACTTAATTTAAGTACAACAAGTTTTGCATCTGAACTGGCAACATGGGATGTAGCTTCATGGGATGATTTCCATTGGGCCGATCAGGCAGGTGCAGGCATAACACAAAGACGAAAATCCACAAGCCGACTTGGTCGAAGTGCAGCAGTGCGTATCAAGGTGGCAACAAGTTCACAATCGGTTAGCTTTATTGCTGCTAACTTTACATACTTACCAGGAGGCCCATTCTAATGGCATACAGCTCAGGCACATTTTCAAGAGTACACGATTTTACTACCGATAGAGATGCAGGTATTAAGATACAGGCTAGTCGTATGGATTCAGAACTGGATGGTTTCGCTACTGGATTATCAACAGCCGTTTTAAAAGATGGTACGCAGACCACAACAGCGACTGTGCCTTTTGCTTTTGGTATATCGGTAGTTGACAACAAAGCGGTGACACTTGGCACAAATTCTGATTATACAATTCAGTACGATGAAACCACCAGAGATTCATTGATGGTGACTTCCAATGTTGAGGGTGCTGTTTTCTCAATGGTTTTAGCAGCCGATCAAGGCGATGATGCAGGTGATGAATGGAAATTAGGCATTGCTGATGGCGGTGTTTTAACTATAGGCAATGATATTAATTCCGCCCATACTTATGTTGCACAACTAACCCTTACGCCTAACTCCACAGTAGCCAGTTCCACAACTGCCGTTGCAGGTAATTTAACCGCAAGTGCGCTTACTGTTGATGATGTAGCTGTAAATGGCAAAGTCATTACTATGACAGGTTCAAGTGGCGATACTTTCACAACAACTGTCGGCACAAATGGTGCAACGAGCTTGGTAACAGTAGATACTGCTGCGGCTGCGGCACACTTACAAATTACTGCTGATGGTACTGTAGATATTGATTCAGCAGGTGTACTAACATTAGACTCTGGAGCTGCAATAAATATTGAACCTGCTTCAGGGTCAGCGATTCTACTTGATGGTACAATTAGTATAGATGCAGGTGTGGTTACAGGTGCAACGAGTATTACATCTACAGCTTTTGTTGGTAATATTACTGGCAATGTAACAGGAAACGCAAGTGGCACAGCAGCTACAGTTACTGGTGCTGCTCAATCATCAATTACAAGTCTAGGCACTTTAACGACTCTTTCAGTTGATAATATAACTATAAACGGCAATGATATTTCCTCTACAGCAGGAACAGATTTAACAATAACTCCATTATCAGGACAACAGATAGTATTAGATGGTACTATAGTTGTAGATGCTGGAGTAGTTACAGGTGCAACATCAATTACATCAACTGCATTTGTTGGTGATATAACAGGCGATGTTACAGGTACAGCAGATGTAGCTACAGTTGCAACAACAGTAACAATTACGGATAATGAAAGTACAAATGAAGATAACGCTATCATATTTACAGCAGGTGGTGATGTTGATGGTGGTAATATAGGTCTTGAATCAGATGGAACATTAACTTACAATCCAAGTACAGGCAAAGTAACTGCTACAGGGTTTATTGGAGCATTAACAGGTGCTGTAACAGGTAATGTTGCAGGTAACTTGACAGGTACAGTAGCCACAGCAACACAAAATTCTATAACGACTGCTACTGGTTTAGTTTCAGTAGGAGCATTAGACTCAGGTAGTATAACAAGTGGATTTGGTAACATTGATAATGGTGCAAGTAATGTAACGTCAGGTGGGTTAGTTAAGTTAGACGTAGATTCTGATGCAGATGATATTACAGGCGATAGTGCTACAGGTAGATTAACAATAGGTGCAGGTGAGGACTTAAATCTATATCATGGTGGCACTCATTCTTACATAGTTAATGATACTGGTAATTTAGTTATCAATACAGGGGCTTCAGATGCTGACATAGTATTTAGTGGTAACGATGGTGGCTCGGCTGTTACAGCCCTTACTTTAGATATGTCAAACAATGGTACTGCAATCTTTAATAAAAATTTAAACCTTGCATCAGATGC
>TARA_R110002049_G_scaffold132780_1_pt1 | contig 11944 bp, 7 predicted proteins | sample TARA_R110002049 | Tara Oceans TARA_R110002049 (sample SAMEA4396941) | marine metagenome | biome: Polar Biome; feature: [SRF] surface water layer (ENVO:00010504); material: water (ENVO:00002006), including particulate matter (ENVO:01000060) such as... | depth 5 m
TGGTGTGCTTGGAACTCTTGCACTACCACCTACAACAATAGTTACATTTCCTGTTCCATCAGCACTAATAGCTACAGTATAATCAGTAGTAAGCGTTAATTCAGTATTGTCAAAGAATACAGCTAAGTCAGTATTAGCTAATATATTGAACGCAAAAGCATACGGGCCTGTGCCTGCCGAGCCAGTATAGACTACCCTTCTTGTTTGTGATGAAATGTCAATTGTCATAGTTTATCCTCGGTTTATATTAGCATATTTTGGCGTATTTTAATAGTCTTAATTAAATGGATTATCCCCAGGACTATCATCCCCAGGCCTCCACCAATATTCTTTTCCTTCTTTCGTATCTCTTTTAATTGTTCTTTGTAACTGTTTGTTATAAGCAGGATCATTCCATAATAATACTTTTTCCCATACCAATCTTCTTAACATAAGATTAACCATCCAATTTCCTTGGTAAGGAGTGTTTGCAATAACCTCTTTTAAAATTCTAGTTCTTGCTGCTGCTGGTTTTCCATCTATTAAACCTTCATATGCTGATCCAAAAATTGCATATGATAGCTGGTCTAAAGAACCTATAACTGGCCCTGATGTATATCCAGATAACCCTTGACGGTAATCTCCTAGTCCAACAGCTATGTCAAATAAAGGACCAAAACCACCAGACCTTACTATAGAATTTCCCCAAAACCTCCAGCCCTCATCATCTAATGACATTTTTCTTGGGACAGTATCAATTGGCTTCCGGCCTTTAGTGATCTCCATAAGCTGCAATCCAAGAGCGCCACCCATCATCATAAATATAACAGTGTCTCCAATTGCCTTTAATTTTGCAAAAGGAGTTCCTAACTCTCCAGCTTCTTGCCATGCACGCTCCAAATGATTATGATAAAAAGCCATAGGCCAAGATTTAAACATAGCAAATGATCTTGTAATTTCTCCAGGGATTGTTCCTGCTCTAGTTAGCCCTGCTAAACTAGCACGCTCTCTGTAATTAACTGTAGGTACTCCAACTTCAACTTCACCAAAAATCATCTGCATATATTTGTCTGCTGCTTTTCTAGCTTGACCAGGCTTTGCTTTTATTTGAGCAATGTCTTCTCCTCGAAGATAAGTAACATCTTTGCCAGCGTAATTTCTTTTATAAGATTTAGCTTTTCTTATTAGATTCCATTCTTCTGGTTGTATGTTATATCTTTTTAAAGCAACTTTCATTTGAGCTGATAATTGGTCAAAGGTTTTTGCTTGAACATCTGCCCATCCACTCATTAAAAACATGCCAGACATGTTACGGCCTGATGCAGTAATATGGGTTAACCCATTTAATCTTAAAGAGGAATCTACAACAAACTGAAAAAACGGAGAAGCATTGTCTTCATGCATAAACCTTGCTAAAGCAGCTGAAGTTCCATCCATCATATGCTCATTCATTAAACCTAACTCAGCAGCAACTTGTTCTCTTTCTCCTGGGTTAAGTTTAAATAATTCTTTAGCATAATTGTTAATAGCTTTCATTTGACTCATGCCATTATACTTTGCCATTTTACGCACAGTCATAGCATCAGTAGGCGCTGCAATTAGAGTTGTTGAAGACAGTCTTGTAGCCATAATTAAAGCATTAACATTACGCATAACCTTACTAGTCTTAGGGTTTACTGATTCTGGTAAGCCTTTATGTAGCTCCCACATATCTCCAAATTTTTGAGCAGCTTTATTTGCTTTTACAAGATTTGTAGATTTACCAGTTCCTTTATCAGCTTCATCAGCTATTTCTTTTACTCTTGTTTGTAAAAATTTTACGGTTGATTCTGGGTTAGGACCTAATATTTGCATAGAAGATATGTCTTTAGACATCATAGTTAAGTGATTGTGCATGATGTCATATATATTGGAATCACTAAATTCTTTTTGGTATGCTGTCCAACCAGCCCCATCTTTAAATCTAATAACTTTTTGTTCCTGGTATCTTTTAGCTATTGATTTGTTTTGGCTAAATGTTTCAGCACTAAGGCTATTTAATTTATTACGGCCTTCAGTAGTTATACTTTTAAAAACACTATCTAGCACAGCGTCTAACTCTTCATCGTTAAGTGGAAGTCCTGTTTTGCTATTAACCATAGCTTCGCGATCAAGTAATGGTTTTAATGTTTTATACCAATTATCGTAACCAGCCGCAATAATCTTTCCTGGGTGGTGATGTTGTGGTAAGTACGCTCCTTTCCTAGCGCTAGGAATAGCGCCACCTGCTTTGTTAAACAATAATCTAGCATGTTCTGAAGCATCAATATAAGCTCTAGCCATATCAGCAGCTTTAATATTTTTTGTACTTCCTGGCTCGTAGATTTCTTTTACAACTAACCGAATCATGTCGTGCTTTTCTTGCTGTCCTGGCATAAACTTTCTTGTAGTAGCATTTCCTTGTCTAGTTCCTGATAACCCACTCTTCCTAAATGTGTCAAAGAATTTATCTAAAGGTGCTTTAATCTGACTCATTACAACTTTTTGTTGTTGAGATAATCTAATATTACCAATATCTATTAATGCTTTACCTGGATTTTTAGCTCCACTTAAAAAATCGTTTAACTCAATCTTTGCTAACATCGTTTGTAATTTAATGCGCTTGTTTTGTAATATATTCCCTTCCATAATAACTAAAGTGTCTTTAGAAACTGTATCAATAGAAGTCCCTATGTCATCAATTAATTTTCCTGTCTCGTCAAAGTATTGATTAAATAAATCTAAAGTTTCATCCGAAAATGCTTTGCTAATTTCATCGCCAGCATTGGTAAGACATGTTCTTATATCACTCATTATGATTTCCTACATGCAGCAATAAAATCAAGTTCTGCTTTGTTCTCAGCAGCTAAATTATCTAATGCTTGTTTTAAAGATATGGGTTTGTCAAATTCATCAACTTCAATCATTCGCCCAGCTAACTTAGGATCAAGGTCAGCTCTACCTGCAAGAATGTCTGTTGTTGTTTTAATGTCTAAGTCAATTTGTTTAGATATCATTCCCTCACTATAAGCTATGAGGTCTTTATTTCTGACCTTAAACTCTTCTGAGACGCGATTAATTTGCGCTGTAACATCGCTTTTAGCGATTTGACCATCGTGGAAGAGGCGATCGAAACGGCCCTCTCCAACTGAAGTTCTGATGTCGTTGGCAGCTGCATTGATTGCATTTCTTGAGTTTCCGTCATTACTGAGGGCTTTGGCTGCTCTTGTAATCTTGTCGTAGATTTCGCCATTTTTGTTTCCATTTTCCCTGATGAGTTGTATTGTTTTTTCATTGTTTTCCTTAGTTGCGATGTCTTGTTTTTTCTTTGACTTTTTAAGAGATATATTCTCCTTTCGTAAAAGATCTAACACACCATCTATTATTGAACTTCTTTCTGATTCTAAAAATAACGATTGTACTTTTTCTTCAGCTAGGCTCATGTCGTAATTCTTTAAAGACTTATCTTTTATAGCAGCATCTATAAAATCTTCAGCATTAACATCACTAACCTTGCCTTTTAAAATTTTATCCATCATGGCTATTTGTTCTAAAGGGTCTTTAATCTTATCCCCTATCAAAGCTCCAATATCTTCAGAGATAATTTCTCTGTCTATTGCTACTATAGGCCTTGGTCCCAATGCTAATATTTTTTTGCTATGCTGTATCAAGGGGTCCATTATCTCTAAAGAACGCACCATCTCAGGGTATTTAAGTAAGAAATCCATGTCAGCCTTTTGAATAGTGCCATCATAATAGTTTCTAACTCGACCAGCTATTTCTGCCATTTCCTTAGTAAACCCATCTGTTTCTTTTAATACAACGCCATACATTTTCTTTTGACCAGATCTAGCAGCGGCCTCTACTCTTTTGTTGCCATCCATAATAATTCTTGCCCCGGAAGCATCTTCAAAGATAAGTATCTGCCCTTGCATTATTTCATCAACTTCAACAGGGCCACCTTTAACAACTTTTCCTTTATCCATAGATATTGAATACTCCATATCTTGCCCTGGCAGTTTTTTAAATCTAACAATATCTGGAACACCCTCTTTGTTGGAAGGGATTATTTTTTCTATTTCTCTGGTTTGTTTTTCACCAGCATCATCTATATACTCAAAAAGATCTGGCTTTGTTTCTATAGGGACATCATCTGCTATATCTTTAACATTTAATTCATCTACACCTGATTGTTTTTCTAGCGTATATATATCATCTATTTCTATTTGAACTGTTTGTGGTCTTATTCCATCAGGATCATTTCTAAGCACAGCTCCAAGAGTTTGCTTTACTTTATTGTTATGCTGAAAATTGCCTACATCATCTTGTATGTAATTCTCTTTGTCTGTAATCTCATCAACAGATTCTTTATTCTCTAGTTGATTTAATTCTTTATTCTCAGGAAACTTTGTGCCATCTAAATCTTCAGCAGCTTCTTTAAATAATTTAATAGCTTCTAATTCTTCTTTAGAGGTTAACGCTCTTCCTACTTTGTTAGACACTGCTCTTAAAAAAGATCTTACAGGAAAGTGTGTAATAGTTACTATTCCGGCTGTAGCTCCTGCAATAATTCCAGAATCCCTAAGAAACTCTTGTTTTGTATAAGGACTTCCAGTAACTTTTTCAGTCCAGGCGGTAACACTTGGATAATCAATAGTTTCTACACCCACATTAATAGCAACAGCTTGTCCAATTTTTGTAAGTAACTTGGCCTTTCCTGAAATTCCAATAGCTAAAGAAGCTATATCAGTAGGGTCGGTAAAGAAAGCAGACATACTTCCAGAAAATTCTCCAAAAGCTCCAGCACCAGATTGCTTATATGTTTTATCAGCAAGCTCTTGTTGATAGCCTAATGACTTGTCAATTCCCATATTAGTTACAGTGTCATAGAAATTTTGTATTCCTCCTGATGTATCAAAGCCTAAGTTTTCAAATTTAGCAGCTATATCTAAATTTTCTTGAGATGTTTCAAAAATTGTAGTTAAATATTGTGGGATTTTAGCTCCAGACACAGCATCATAATTTACATTTTGAGGAATAACTTCACCACTAGAAGTTGTTTCTCCTAGAAACATCATATATTCAGCGTCATCCATTCCAAAGTCAGTCTTAATTATTTCTTCAAGAGGCTCAATTACTTCCTTTATCATGTCGCCCTTACTGCCAGAATTTTGTAGCGATCTGGTAGCGTCATAAGAAACAGCAAAACTTTCTACCAATCCTGTGTATTCTCCAGGCTCAACTGAGGGCGCTATTAAATCTCTTGTTAAATCACTTTTAGTTAATAACATTAATCTCTCACAAACTTATCTAATAGTTTATCCACCACAGCCCTGTCTTCTGGGTTAACTTTTGGATTCATGTTTATAGTATTTGAGTCTACGCCAAAAGAATCAATGTCTTCTTTAGGAAATAAATAGTCAAAAGGACTATCAAAATCTACAGGAATTATTGTTTGTGTTCCAAGTATTCCATTTACCATTTGATTATCACGCCATTGTTTTAGATTTAACAGATCAACCATAATAGGTTCTCCATCTGTATTTAAAAAAGGCCGTCCATCTTTTTGTAATTCATAGCCTTCAGATGTATAAACTACAGATGCTTCTTGTAAATCTAAAATGTTGTAAGGTTTTATTTCACCAGTATTGGTTCTTCCTAATACAGATGAGCCTGTTTCATCTATCATTGGTTTATCTTTTCCATCAACATCTTTAATTATAAGTGTTGCTGGGTTAGTAATAGAGTCAGAAAAAGCCATATAAGTTGAATCACCTAAAATGTCTGGAGCTTCATCAGTTGGAATAGTGTTAGGAATTATAACTATTTCTCCATTTATTTCAGCGACTCCTCCCATTCTTAGCCCGGTTACATTATCTCTCACTCCTCCTGTTACAGCCCATAAAGATTTTAGCATTTCATCGGTATCAATTGCTGTGCTAGCTTCATCTACTCCATAAGGATGCCCTCCTGCTACATAATGAGCTGCTGCTGCCTCTCTAATTCTTAATGAATCTTCTGGGTTTCTAGACAAATTCCTAGAAAAATTATCTATAGTTGGGTTTTGAGTTAGTTTACTTTCTGAAACTTTTGTATTTGTTGCTTCTAGGATTGAAGCTCCTTTATTAGTTCTAACTGCTACCTCCGCACTTCTCAAATCTGTAGATAAAAGAAGTCCGTTATTTGCAAAGATAAGATCTGATGGTGCAATCTGCCTAAAGACATCTCCAGCTTTATCACCAAACTGAGCAATAATTGATTGAGCAAGTTCTATTCTTGTTTTGCTAGTTAGTGCATCTGGAGATGTTAACTGTTCTGTTATAGCACTAACTTGAGTACTACTTAACATTGATTCAGTTTTATTAGCAGCATTATTTATTGTATTTATTTGATCTTCAAACTGACTTATGGTTAAGCTTTGAGTTTCTTCATCATAAACAATAGAACCAGGAACGCCTTTAGTTCTTTTTAACTCAAACGCAACAGGATCCTGTTTAAATGCTGATTCAGAGTTTTTTACATACTCTCCCATTGCATCAACTAAAGCCTGAGGGACCGTTGGATCATTCTTCATAATATTGTAGTCTCTTTTTAAGGCAGCAATATCAGAGCCTTTAGAATACTTAACTACCATTTGTGCGGCAGCTAAGTTAGCTATTTTAGCTTTTGCTTCTAATTTTTTATTTCCACTAAGCTTATCTGCCTCTATTGTTAATTTAAGAATATCATCAGCCAAGGCAGTAGGTTCTTCATTGTTAAGTAATTCATCTCCTATCTTTTTAGAACTAGCTGTTATTTCTGTTAACTTTTTAGACTCTCTCTCGTCTTTGTATTTAAAATTGGCTTTAGTCACAGCTTGTAAGGCTTTTTTCTGGTTAGGAAGCATTGTTTTCCATACACCAGAATATACTCCAAGGTCATTAGACTTCATAGCTTCATAAGCTTCTTCAGAAGACGCATATGTTTCAACTAGTTTGTCAGACATATGCTCATATAACGCTGTTGAAAACTCATCTAAAACAGTCTTTTTTAAAGTAGCTGCATTGGATGCGCCTGTAAATAAGTTTTGAGCAGTTTGCACATCTTGATAAAACTTAACCATTAATAGCTCTGGAGAAATTCCAGAATCTAAGTCTGTTTGCCATTGCCTTACTAGTCCTTTATAAGTTTCATTTCCTATAAGGTCTTGTCTTTTTTGCTCGCTAGTTCTTAATTTGCTTAATGACTTTCTATAATAAGACCCACCATTAGTGATCATTGCAGCATAGAATTTATTAGCAACTTCTGGGTCAATCTTAGATAACACATCTCTGTAAGCTTTAATTGGGGCTTCTAAAGCATTTTGTATCTCATCTGCGTCTGTTAATATTCCATTTTGAACTTTAGCGTATACACTTTCAAAGTGTTTAAGAGATTGGTTAGTTAATTCAGCAGAACCTTGTTGTGCATACAATTTAGTTACAGCGTCATTCCAAACCATTCCTCCATTGACTGCTTGCTCAATAGGATTAATCCCACTTACTTTAGCTTCTTCTAGTTGCTCGATTGATAATGGATTAGCAACTGTATATTCTGCTGCTTGCTTTTTAACGCCGCGCTCGCCTTCTTCATACGCAAATTTCTGTATAGTATCCAGGCTTTCTGATATACTTCTTTCCATGTTAATAGCTTCACCAAACTGAGGTGTGCTAAGAACTGATGCTGGTTTTATGCCAGACTCTTGTCTATCAGGTCTATACAGTGGTATTTTAGCCATTTACGCTGATCCTCTCCAATATTCAGTAGAGCCATAAGATGGTGTTCCTGACCCTGGCATACCGTATGAACTACTTCCGCCGCTACCGCCAGTTTTAAGTGCAGAGGCACTTATAGCCGTTGAAGTTAGTTTAGTAAAAGCGTCAAATCTAGATGCTCTTTTTGCAAAATCTCCTGCTTCAAGGAACATCATGTTTTGAACTTCTCCAAAACTTATACTTTCTTTTGCTGCCAAGTCTGTCATTCTTAAATCTTTACCAGCTTGCTTATTACTTATTTGCTGCATTAATTTAGCTGATCCAGAAAATCCGTCAACACCACCAGCAAAACCTCGTGCTACAGCAGTAGAGTTTGTTGCTTGCAATTTACGCATAACATTATTGCCTTCAATCATAGCGTTTGCAGCTTCTCTTTGAGCATTAGCTCTAGCTTGTGCTGCCTTAACCTCGTACTCAGATTTCTTTGCATCTCCGGCTCTCATAGTTGACATTGCGCTCATTGCCCCGCTGGCAATTGTTGCTATCATCATTACTTCTGGTCCCATACCTACCTCCCTTGATAAACCGAAACTTTATATTCTAAACCTAGTAAAGTAAGCTTTAGCGGCGCGCTTTGAGTTACCGTTATTTGCCCATCTGTACTATACCCAAGTATACCATGTAGCGTCTTTGTCCCAGTAAATTCAGGGACAGAAGAATCTAACGCTCCTGAACCTAAACTTCTAATAGGAATTAGATTTCCATTTATAACTATATTTTGTGTTTTATGTAACAAAGCATTTACTTCTATTACTCTTTTTCTAAAAGCAATCCTTGTCCCCGCTTGTGCTTTTACATTTAAAGGCATTGTTTTAATTTCAACAGAGATAGGAAGTCCACATTCAGAACTAGAAGCTGGTGGGCTTGTAAAAGTTATTGATCCCCCTCCTGGAACTGTTTGGTCTAATTCTACATACCCATCTGAAATACAATTAACTGTTGCTCCACCTAAATGTGCCATGTTAGCAGTTGCTGAAGTTGTGCCAATTACACCACAGTCCGTCAAAGACCCATCATCAAACACCTCTACATAATATTTATCTGAACCACTATCAGCCCTTTTAGTTACTGTATATATATCTGTAATATCTACACCAACATCTTCAAACGATCCGGTTGTTGTAAACTCAGATGGCGCAATAACATCTTGCGCTCTTAGTAAAGAAAAAGCAGTTATACTTCCATCGTCTTCATTTGTAATAAGTAATAAATCATTTTCATCCGTTGCTACGGCTCGTCTAATATCCATTCTTTTTGGAGTCTTTAATAAATGGCCTGCTAACAATGATATTTTTGAAGTTAAATAAGTAAGTTGAGTATCTGAATAAGCAATTTCAGATAAAGCTTTTCCTTGCCTTTGAACAAATAATGTTCCTGACTCTAATTGTTTTACTCGCAATCCTTCTTTGCATCCATTTCTAGATGTAGTTGATAAAAAGAACCCTGACGGAGTAATCGGACTCAGACCTTCTTGTGGTACATAAAACTCACCACCTGTTGTAAAACATTGAAGGTCTTGTCCTGATATCATGTCGACAATAGCATTAAATGTGTTAGTGTCTAAAGTAGCTTCTACAGCGTCATCATCAAGGCCTTCAACTCCTTCAAAATCAAAGTACAGTCCAACCTTAGACCCCCATATAGTAGATGGTCGTGTCTTAGATCCTCCAAAGAATAATCTTCCTTGATGGAATGTAACAGATCTAGGCCACCCTTTAGAGCCTGACCACACATCTTCATACCCTGTTTCCAAATCCCAATTACCATTTGCTATTGCAGAAGTGTCAAAAAATGGAAACTCAGTAACAACATTAATTGTCGTTGTTGTTAAAAATTCAACAATCTTTGCCCTTCCTTGAGGACTAGCATTTATATACTGCCCTACATTTCCAGAACTAAAAACAGCACTACTTGCTGTTAAAGTTATTTTACCAGCAACATCGCTTGGAGTAAGAGTTCCAGCTGGATTGCTAACACTTAAAGTAAATGCATGATTGGGAATTGATTTAAAAGCTATTGTAGATACAGTCCAAGAAGTATCACTGTTTCGCACAATTTTTTTAGGAGCCATATCTTCATGAACTACAATTAATGTATCCGCAGATTGTGTCCAGCATAAATTATCTAAATAAGCGCTAACAATTCCAGTTGAAGATTTAGTGTGTACAAGTACTTTGTTTTTGTAAACATACATTGTGTCATTAGTAAAACACAACATATAACTGTCATTAACTGAAAATTCAAAAGGAATAAGTCTAACGCCATTTGCTGGAGTTCCAGCTAATTCATTTATAAACTTAGTTCCAGGCCTACGAGTAACTCCACCTTGTGGTTGGCATATAACATTTTTTGCTGTCTCTAAAGCGTTATCATATGCTTTAAGCTCAACTCTAGCTCTAACTAAAGGATCAAGTTCTCCAGTAGTAAAATTAGTTTGAATCTCTACAAAACGAGCCATTAATTTCTCACACTAATTAAAGAGAAGTCTTGTATTGCATTTGTTGGCTGTCCTTGCCCATCCATATTCATAGCTTGACGCATATACCCTCCCCTGCCATTTTCTCCTGGAGTGCCTTGCGCTACTGTACGCCAATAATCTGTTTTTTCTAATTGATCTGTAATAGGCATAGCTAAATGCCATGCTAATTGATATTTCATATTCTGTACAAAATAATGAGGCATTTCATATTCTTCAACCCCATACTGATAATCAACATAAACTTCTTCGTAATTACTTAATAACTTTCCACCTACTAATTTATATTGTCTTTGTGGTACTGCCCCTGTCTGACTGCTGTTAAACAACGCTCTTGGTGTTCCTAGCATATCAGAAGGTAATGCATATTCGTATTTGTATTCTGTTGTTGGTGTTGTGATAAGCCTTGATAACTGAACTTTTTTAAATGAAAAAGACCAAGGATAGCTTGCTATTGTTTTATTTCTAATATCCGGATATAAGCTGTTGCAAATGTTTGCTTCATCTGTTCCTTCTGTAAAGGATGATATTGGGTTAGCTCCAAGCATTAATAATGCGTCAGAACAAATTGATAAAGATGTATCTCCAGAAGCCATTTACTTTCTCCAAATGTACAAATAGACGGAAGCACAAACTCCCGCCATTTGCATTAATACTATTACAACTAAGCTACAGAAACATCTGTACCAGCTGAAACATCTACAACACCAGCAGCACTGTTGCTTAACACAACATGAAGGCTAGCACTGACAGTTGAATCAGTTTTGTAATAAAAAATTAAATCACCAACTTTTAATAAAGATGATGCACTATTAAAATAACCAGATCCTGCAACTGTTGCTTTAGAATCTGTACCTGAGTAAGTCCACATTTGAGGAGCTGTACCCGCCTTTGATTGTGCGCCTGCTGGCGACAATTTATCTACATCATAAGCCATGTAACTTTCTCCTTAAATTAAGATTCTAATGCTTCTACTTCAACGATGCCTTCGCTATCAATAGCGACAGAGCAAGCTGAAAGCATTGCATTAACTAAAAATGATGTCTTTTCGGCAACATAATTAATTTCGGTTTTAGGGCCAATACCTTCACCATAACCAATAGCGTCTTTATGAAATGCAAGACACTTACGATGAGATGAAGCATTGATGGTAAGACCACCTTCAGTACGATCACCGATTGTATGGAATTTAAAACCTAAGAAAGTATCAAGCTCACCAGATACTAATGCACGAACTGTATTAAAGTCAGCAGAAGTTACTGATGTTTCTGATAATAAACTTGATAGGTTATTCGCATGAATAATCATGTGTCTATCTTCTGGTGGAACATTGTTGGTGTCTAATGTTTTTTTAGCAGCACGAAGTTTTGCAACTGTAAGGTCTGCAGATCCATGTCCTACTGTAGATCCTTTACCTGCTAAAAGAGCATCAAGAATAAGTTGATCTTGTCTACGACCAATAGCGTTTGCTACTACTTGAACTAGCTCTGATCTTTCTTCAAAATTAACTTTTTGTTGCATAAAGATGTCTGAATACTCAGCTGCATTCCAATCTTGCATAGTTGCAGTAACTTGTGAAAAGTCAGTATTCAATGGTACAACATCTGTTTGTGGTACACGAAGTGTAGCCACACCTTTCCCAACTTTCGGGAATTTTACTAAATTGCCTTCAACGCCT
>TARA_R110002049_G_scaffold4063_3_pt1 | contig 11941 bp, 10 predicted proteins | sample TARA_R110002049 | Tara Oceans TARA_R110002049 (sample SAMEA4396941) | marine metagenome | biome: Polar Biome; feature: [SRF] surface water layer (ENVO:00010504); material: water (ENVO:00002006), including particulate matter (ENVO:01000060) such as... | depth 5 m
GCTGATGTTAAACCAATACTAAACCTCCCAGAAGATTACCTAACAAATGAAATAGCCCATGATTTAGAATGGGTTTCTTTAGATGATCTACTTAGAGGTATAGAGATGGGGCATTTCAATTATAAGGATTATATATTCTTTTGTGAAAATCACATTGACTTCAATGGACTTATAGAAAAAGGATTGGCTATTGATAAAAATACTTTAAGCTAATGAAAGAAATATCAAAAAGTTCAGTAGGAACATTAAAATCAATGCTAAAAGAAAGATGGGAAAAAGTTGCATGGTACAATTATCTAGAAAAAGACAATCTTATAAATATAGCAAAAAGCTATGATTTTGATGATTTGGTAGAACATTTTAACGAAACTTATGCAGAATAACGGTTAGTATGACACAAGTGCGTGAAATTAAAAACAAATTAAATAAATATTATATGTATAATATATAATCAAAAAGCCGAAAACAAGTAAACTCCCCTTTTAGTAATGGAACTATTAAAATATAGAAGTTTTACTTTTTAAATGATTAGCAGCAAGAAATATAAAAAAGTTCGCTCTTAAAAATTATTCAGGTGCGGAACGCACCGTAGAGCCTGTGGAGATGTCGACATTAGTTGAATCTATGAAGCAGGAAGCCCAACCCATAGCCTATGGCGTGGGTGGGTAGTTCACTTACCTCTTTTGTTTAGTTAATAATAATTTAATAGGGCTTATAATCATCATAACCCTAGAAAGTATTTGTGGAAAAAACCATATAACTACAAGCAACCATATCCACCAAGGAATCATTTTAACCACTTTTTTAGTGTTCTCACTAACAGTTTTTTCAAAGGTTTGTTCTGAATTGGTATCTGTTGATTTTACTGTTTGCTTATTTTGTGTAGCAGCTATTATAAAATCAATAATTAGCTGTCTGGTTTCATTATCGTATGTAGATGTATATGAGTTATTGCCTGAAACTTTTGAAGTGTTTAATTGGCTTAAAACAGCGTTAACCATTTTTGTAGTATTTTCATCGTCTGCTTTTGGCACATTAATAATAATCCTGTCTTTAATAGCTTGATTGGTATTTGTGTTTGATGAACTATCTGTTTTAGTAGTTACTTTTTCAATAGTGGTTGTAACAGCCTGTTTATCTGTAACTTTTTTCGTTCCTAAACAACTTGTTAAAGAAATTACAATTAATAATATTAATATATTTTTCATAATGTTTTTATTAAGATCTGTTCAAATGTTTCTGCATAACCAGCAATTAATTCACGTTTATCTATGCCATTAACTGTATATCTAGCGTATAAATAAGATTTTCTTTTATCATTTATATAATAATCCAAACGTTTACCGGTATAAATTCCATGCTTTAAATTATAAATCATATTATTAAAAGCGTTTTCAGGAACTAAAGCTAAATTTGGATTTTTTGTATAAAGAACTCCAGTTCTTTTTTCATTTTTAAGATAGTTTTCATACCAAGTTTCTTGAACATATCCTCGTCCATACCATGGGTAATATCTTAAATTTTTTTTACGCCATTCTTCGGATAGCCAAAAAGCTTCTATAACAGGTTTAAATGTAAAAAACGTTTCGTGAAACGTAGTTGCAAAAACATAAGCCCATTGCGGTATTGTAAAGTAGCATCTATTTTTAATTACTAAATCTAAAAATAAATCAATATTATCTACTTCTTCTTGTGTTAGCTTTTTATCTTTATCAAGAAGCTCTTTATACATTTTAAAAAATAATGCTTTGTTCATTTATTTTTAGTAAATATGTTAATGTTATTATTAGTACTGCTATATACCCCGCATATTTATAAAACTTTTCCATTGTATTATTTATCTTTAGGCAATTCCATTCCGTAAACCAAAGTGTCTTTATTGTTTTGGATAGTTCTCCATTTAAACACTTTTACATAATATTTTGTTCCATCTTCATGATGAATTAAGGGTTCTGTATATGATTTTGCGTTTCCAGATAAAGCTACTTCCATGTCATTAGCATGACATATAGTAGCACAATCAACATCAGTAACATTATAATTTGTTTTTCCTAAATTTTCATATCTATTCAGTCCTTTTGGGGTGAAATATTTTTCCTCATAAGCAGGATTGAAATAATTTGAATAAAAGAAATAACCCCTTTTTACTTTATTCCAAATAGGTAAAGAAAAATCTTCAAAACTACGGTTAAACAAAACCATATTATTAAGTAGTTCTTGATTAGCTGCTTTTAAATCTCTATTTTCAATTAGTAAATTATAAACTTTAATATTAGTTTCGTGCAAAGAGAATTCCTGGTCGTTAACTATTTGTTTTAAATTATAATTTAAAATCAAATTAACAATAACCCCGATAAATAAAAATATTTTCCAAGCATCATTCACTTTTACAAGATATTTTCCAATTTTTACTGTCTTTTGAAGACTATTTCTACCTTTCTCCATTATGTAGGTTAAGTTTTTTTGAGAGGTTAATTAATCTTTTTTTGATAGTTTATTTACTAATGTTTTTCCTAATTTATTTGCCCATAATCCAAAATTTCCTGATCCCCACAGAAAAATAAATCCAATACCTACAAAAAACATATCACTTGTGTCAATTGGAACTTTAACAGGGTTTTTGCCAATGTACCATAATGCGTTTGGGATAAATGGCAAAAAGCCAATTACAAAAGCAATTATTCTAACTGCTAATACCCAATAAAATTCACCTTTTGTTTTTTCCATTATTTTTGATTTTAATTATTACTTGTTTTTTTAATTATAATTTAACTCTATATTCTCCTGTTGGTGTCATGTACATATATCCGCTTGGATAACCTGCCGTAGTTGCAGCAGCTTCATCTGCAAATTGTGCGTATGTAGCCATTAATGGGCTTGCTTTTGTAAATACTATTTTGTCTTGGCTTCTAAGTATAAATGAAATACCATCCACAATTGGGTTTATATTAAAAATATTACCTAAATCACTTGGGTATATACTTGTGTCTGTAAAATCAATTACTTTTGCAGTTACACTTTTAAAAGTACAGTTTTCTAAAAGCGTTGTACCTAATTGTCTCCAATCAAAATATTTATTGCCTCCACCAGTAACGGTGCTTGCTACTTGAAGATCAAAAATTGTATTGATAAATTCAAAATTGACATTTCTTGAATCTATTTCGACTACAGAAGAACTATTATTTGTCCATAAATACCTACTATCTACTATAAATTCAGAATCATGAATACTAATTGTTGGAGTTGCAGAAATAATTGTACTTTCAAAATCTGTTAGTTGAAACCAAACCCAATGTGTTTTGAATTTCATTTTATAATCCTGTGCAAGTCCTGATTGAAATGAAATTGGATGGTCAATTATATCCCCATCATAATTAGTTAATAGAAAGCTAGCAGTTCCAACATCATAATCTCTTGAAGCTAATGGCGGAAGTATTCCTTTAAAAATATTATTTTCCCAATAACCTCCGTTATCTACATTTTGAGTTATTTTTACAAATAATTTATTATTTCCAACTCCAGATTCTAAATCTCCATCTGATTGTACAGCTTCAAATGACCATTGCGATATATCATTAAAAATAAATCTATTATTTTTAACTATTGCACTATTGTTATTATCTGTAAACCAATAATATGCTCCATCATTAGCTTGATTATAGCTAAATTCATTATCTTCAATTAAAGTAGGGTAACCAATCCTATCTGCCGTATTCGTAGTAGATGACAATCTTACATTTCTTAATTTATTATTTTTAACAGAATTATTATTTGATCTATAAGATATAACCCCACCATTCATTCTATTGCCATGAAACACATCTTGACGGTCAAGTGAAATCCTTTTATATTCAATTAAATTACCAGTAATTATTATATTTCTACCAAGAGAGGCATCAACCGCAGCTTGATAAGTTTGTGTTGGTGCTCCATATATATTTTGGTCTCTAGTGTTCCTTAAAAAATGATTATTTATTATTGATATGTTTTCAGCTCCTATTAAAGTAATATCTCCCCAATTATTCCTAAAAATATTACCTAATATCAATATATCTCTATTTAATTGACTTCCATCTTCTATATCTATACCGTAACCAGGTCCCGCAGCTAAACCACCTATATCATGTATATAGTTATATAACACTTTGCTTCCACCAGGAGGATTACTAATGCCTTGTCTTCCACACCTAGTAAACTCATTACTAATAATAGTATATCTTTCACTTGACGCATCTGGTCTAACTTGTAGGTTAATTAAAGTTATATCCCTCACTTTTGGCATAACTATTTTTACATAAGCTACATTATTATCTCTCCAAAATACCTTGTCATAATGTGTTTGTTTTTGTGTCCTATATAAAAAATTATAAGAAGCATCATAAAAAACAGCCCAAAAATAAGGCTGTAACAATCCTCCCCATCCTGAAAATGAACTAGCTGTTAATTGAAAATATTTGTTACCTTCAATTTCCTGTGAGCGTGTAAACTGATATGTTGTTATTGGTAAAAATTCAGTTGTATATATATAATCGGTATTGTTTGTATCTAATATCCCTAAATCATCAATATTACCAATAGCTACATTACTTGCACCTGTGCCATTTCCCTTTATGTAATTTGTAAATTGACTATCTCCCCCATGACTTATAGCATCACCAAAATAACCTTCTACATAATTATTTTCTATTGTTATGTCATAAGTAAGTGTGATACCAAACATAAAATGATTACCCTCTGTTTTTCCATTTTCAGACGGATAATATGTATAATCACCAAATGCAAACATATTTTTTATAGAACTGTTTTTTGTTTTGTAGATTGTAACAGTTTTTGATTGTGGTGTTTCATGTGGAATCAATCTTAATTTACCGCCAGTACCTAACCAATGTACATTATTTGTACCATTACCTAGCAACCACCCTGTAGGCTCTTGGCTCCATAGAGCAGCGTTTTGTACTGTTTTATGCCAATAATCACCTGTTGGAAATATAAGTGTTCCACTCTTTTGGTTTCTCACATAAGCAGCATTAAATATAGCTGTATAGTCATCCCAACCATATACAAATATTTGGTCGTTAGCAGTTGTAATAGCAGCATCTGCTAGTTCTACTGTTGTACTATTTGTAATGCTTAATATTTGTGTTCTATGAACATATCCTTGGGTTAAAGCTGCATCAGGATTACCACCTGCTCCAATTATAGCAATGAACTTACCAATATCAGAAGATGTAAAAGAAGCTGAATTACTTGTAAATGTAGTTGTTCCAAGCGTTATATTACCATCTTCTAATTTTAAACCAGTTTTTCTTGTTCCAAAATTTTGTATTGATATAACACTTGGAGCATCCCATGTTCCATTAATAATTCCATCAAAAGCATCAATTAAAGTTTCTTTTTCAGGCACATCTAATTTAGTTTCATCCCCAGTTAAAGTAAAACCATTTAATATAATTTTACCACCTCCCCATTTTAATGTTATGTTAGTAGGTAATGTTCTGTTTGCTGTTAGTGTTATATCTGTTTGAAATTCTAATATTTTGTTTGAATTTACAATATTGTAAATATCAGCTTCTAACGAAACTACTACTATATTTGTATTACCACTTCCTCCACTATTAACCTTGCTCTGTAAAGAAGATGATAATTTACTTTCTGGTATTTCTGGTATAAATTGAATTGGTATTGCCATAATTATTTTTATTAAAATCCTGTAATTGCGTCATAAACTGTATAATAAACTTTAACATAAATAGTTCCAGTTAAAGAATCTGTTGTGCCTGTAAAATCAACGATAACATCTCCTTGAGTACTTCCATTACCAATTCCGCCGCCAAAACCTGAACTTGTACGTAATTCATAACCATCAGCATTAATAGAACCGTGTTTTATAGTAGTAGTTCCAGCCAATAATAAAGAAATACTACTTAACGTATTTCCATCGCCATTGTATCTAACCCTCATAGTTATAGTTCCTGTTGCTGCTGATATATTATTAACTACAAATTCAGTTCCCTTTATACTAACTACTTTGTTTACTCCTTGGTCTGGAACTATAACTGTTGTAGTCGTACTTACTATTGGGTCTACTATGCTAACAATAGCACTCTGATAAACACTTGCACCACCACCGCCTAAATCAGCAATATCTTGTGCAGTTGTTTTTTTAATAGTTCCTGCGTCATTCACTAAAACTTCCTCTGTACCTATTAATGTTGATTTTAATGTTTTACCGCTTATTGCCGTTGGGTCTATTGTTAAATTTGTTGCGCCTGTAACATCGCCTGTATGTGTAGCGTTTGTAACTTTGGCTGTATTCAAATTAATAGATGTTCTATTTTCTTGTAAAGCCCCTTCAACATCAGTTGATGTGATTATACCACCCACATCTGTTATACTTGTTTGACTTGCAGTATAAGTAGTAGGCACTGCAATATCAGGATAGTATTCCCATTTATTACCTGCAACTGGGGTATAGCCTGTAAATGTAATGGTACTTCCTGTTTGGGTGTAATCAGTACCTTCTACCATTTTAACACCATTAACAAAGAACTTATGGGATGGCACAATAGGATTAGTAAGTACCCAATTTGTTTCACCTCCAACCGCTGTAAATATTTCTGGGGTTGCTCCTGTTCCAACTCCTGCAATTACTGTTTCTATCTTATCATAAACCGCATTTTGACTTGGTGCTGTGGTTGTTGAACCATTCCAAGATACACCATAAGAGGTATCGCTTACAGAAGCACTTGCGCCGCCACCAATTATACCTGCAAGTGAAGTAGTTGTACCATTTCCTAATAAAACATCATCACTTGTCTTACCAGTTAAAGCTATGTTTGATGCTTGGATATATCCTGTTTTTGTTACAGAAAATGTCTTTACTAGATTATTATTTACACTTATTAGATAACCATTAGAACCTGCTGTACCATTTAAAAATAATGCAGATGAATTTATGTTAGGATTAAAATGTCCTATATATAAATCTGGATAAACAGCATCTGTTGAAGAACCTCCTATATTTATAGGAGTAAGTGCACCAGATGCTGTAAATGTCTTTACACCTGCAATATTTTGGTTCGTTGATAAATCTACATAATTAACTAATGAAGATGTATCTGCTTTTAAAGCAAGTGCATTTTGTAAATCTGTTTGTGAAGATAACGTGCCTGTGATACTTCCCCATGTGCCACCGCCTGTACTATATCCCTGTGCTGTTACCCATTCTTTTGTTGTAAGCGCTGTATTACCTAAAGCATCTATATCCGCTACCGATGTTGCGGGAGCAATAATACCTGATGTTAAATCATCTATTTCAAGAGCTGAAGTTGTTAGATTAAATATTTTAAAATTTTGGTCAGCTTCAATCCCCCAATAGTTAGTTGTTGTATCTTCATCACTTGCATTATCAAGCCTTATATAACCTCCATAGGTTGTTAAATCCCCACTTGCAATAATATATCCCCTTGAATCATCTTGTTGACCAACTTTTACCACAGAACCACTTGATGCCGGCTCATATAATCTTGTAGAAAATATGTTTACCCCACCAATATTTGTGTCCCAAACCGAAAACTCCTGTAAATTTCCAACCCCAATTCTTAACCAACTTGGAGTAGTTATATTATTTCCTTGAGTATCTAATGTTCCACCTAATTGTGGTGTGGTATCTTCTACTATGTTTGAAAGGCCACCTCCACCTAAAGCTCCTTCAATAACATTACCACTTGCATCAACTTGCAAGGCATAAGCTGGGGTTCCTGTAAAAGTTCCTGAACCATAACTAGGTACTTCTAATTTTCCTGATTTTAAAACCCTAAAAGCATCACTTCTTGTAATTACATCTAAAACCCCAACATTATAATTAAAATCTCCATTACCTACAACAAACATAGGTGTTGTTCCCACATTAAACCCACCTGTTATTTGTGTTGAAGATTGTCCTACTACAGTTGCACCATAAGCATCGTTCCAAAGTCCATTGCCTAAAGCCACACCACCAAATTGAGCATCAACATCATTTCTTATGCCAGCCACAAATCTATAACCTCTCGTAGATGAAGGTGTTCCTGTTTGGTTATAAGTACCAAAGACAGCATCACTGTATCCACCCGTAATATTTTGATACCCTTGTGTAAATGAATAAGCACCTGGCCCTGTATTTTCAAAACCAAAAACAGTAGAGCCATAACCTGTTGCTCCAAATGTTGATGAAGCTGTACTTGATTCACTAAAATCCATAGCATTTTGCCCTATGTTTCCATAATTCAAAGGGTTTCTACCTCTTATTCTCCAACCAACTCCATTGCCTTCATTAAGTGATTCCATAAATAAATCAGCACTGACCAAATAAGGCACATCATTTGTAAAAGCACTTATAAGGGTTGGGTGCGGTGTATTATATACATCTACACCATCTTGGGATATTAATGAAAAATCAGCATTTGTTACAATAGTGCTACCACTACCAATAGTAAGTGGTGTTGTTCCTATCCATAAATATGAGTTATTAACTCCATTTTCAATTGTTGTAAAGAAATATATAATATTTTCTAATAAAGGATAAGAAGTTGAGGGTAAAGCATTAATGTAATCTTCTATTGTACTATAACCAATATCCCCTAAGTCAATAGTTGTTCCTACTGCATTCTGTATAGCTGAAGTTACTGGATGTTTTGATATAAAATTTAAGTTTGAATTTGTTGCTGGAGTAGTTAAATTATAAGTTCCCTTACCAGACAAGCCATAAACATAATAATAGAGAATACTTCCTTCATAGGCAAAAAAGCGTAACAAAACTATTTCTGTTTCTGAAATAGTTATTCCTACAGTGTTTACTATAGATGTTATAGTGCTACCATAGTTATTTGGTAATGTACCTAAAACATAACCTCTAAAAATATTATCTTGATTGATAGATATATGTGCGCTTAAACTATCAATAGGAACATATTTATTTAATACATTTCTGGAATCAAATATTGGGATTCTTGTTTTTAAAGAAAGTGTATCGCTTTTTGTAGCGTTAGGATAATAAGTTCCTTTTGGGGCAGGTGTTTGTGAGTTCCCTATTGCGAATACACAAAGTATGGCAATAAAAAAAATTAATTTTAACGTTTTCATTTTTAACCTAATTTTATATAATGTATAACTACAGATTGCCCTGATAATAATAGGCTATTGTCAACAATAACTTGTGTTACATTTCCAATTGGCACTTGACTTGGATAAGCCCCATTATCTATATATACCATAGTTACCTTAAAAGCTGCACTATTTAAAATAAACGTGTTATTAGTTCCATTATATGTAAATGTATCAGAGGCGAAAGTGTCACCAATAAGATTTGCTAAAAGAAGTGATACAATTGAATCTACTGAAAATGTAACAGTTTTTTCGTTGTCATTTCTTTTTACACCTAATATGCTATCTCCTGATTCTGGTATTCGAGGTTTATATACAACCTCATTGCTAATAAGTCCCATAATTACTATTTTTTAACAAATATAATGGTTTTTCCTTATATTTGTTAAAAATATTTATTATGATATCCATAGACCTTGTTTACCAAACGGTAAAAACACTTGCTAATACAGACGTAAGGGGTAATGCAAAGCCCGATGAAATGAGGTTATTGATAAACCTTGTTGTCGATGAAATCATAGAAAATTACTTTTCTGAACTTGAAAAAGCTATAAATCGGGTGAACAGAGGATATGGTGGAACGGCTTTAGAAAATATTCCAAAAAGAATTAGAGAAAAAGTGTTATATTTCTTGACAGAGGACACAATGACATTTACAACTCCTTATTTTACTTTTCCAAATAATTATCGTTATATTGACAGTATAACTTTTAACGATATTGATATTGAGGAATGTAAGAACATGAGAGAATTTAAGTCAATTGTTAATTTACAAGATACAACACCTACTGAAAGTTATCCTATTTATATTCAGTTGGGCGATAAAATAAAGGTTGCCCCAAGCACAATAAACGAAAATGTGTTTATAAGTTATTTAAGAAGTCATTTAATTGCTAAATGGTCTTTCACGGAGGTTTTGGGAAATGAGGTTTTTAACCCATCAGCAAATGATTTTCAAGATATTGACCTACATTCATCAGAATTATCAAATGTGATACTTAAAACACTTTTAAAATTGGGAATTTCGCTAAAAGAATCAGACATTGTTCAGTATATGACCCAAAATGAACAAATAGAATACGCTAAAACAAATCAAGGATAATGGCAATTCAATCACCTTTTCAATACTATTCAGATACAGCAAATTGGGGCGAGTACCAATTTACTACATTAAAAGAAATTGTTAACTTCATGGAACTTGAAGCACAAGACGACGATAGTTTACTTAAAAACACAAAACGTTCCAAGTTTTTAGCCCATGCAAAACAAGGAATAAGATTATTGAGCCGAAGCGTTGCCAATAAAGTATTGAGTTTTCAGATACAAGTGCCACCAACTTTATATTGGGCTTTACCACAAGATTATGTCGGGTATGTTAGGGTTTCAAGATTTGTTGATGATACAGAAACAGGGAGCGTTAGATTACAACCATTGGATATTAATAATAATATCCCAACGGCAGTAGATTACCTACAAGACCATGCATACGAACTTTTATTTGATGACCAAGGTAATATTTTACAATCAGAAGGAATGAACGCTATCAATAAACCTTATATAAAAGTAAAATTCACAGAAGAAGGTGGTCAATCAATGAGAGATACCTCTAAATGGAGTAAATATGGTGAAGTTAAATTTGACGAAGAAAGAAGAATTATAGTTTTTTCATCAGACCTATCTGACCAATTTGTTTTAATTGAATATGTTTCTGATGGGCTTGAGGCTGAACTAAAAGGCGAAGAAGTAAAAGTGCATAAAGAATTGGTTGATGCTTTACAGGATTATATTTATTGGAAATGTATTGCAAGAAGGAAAACGCCATTTGTAAATGAAAAAATAATAGCAGAAAAAACATGGTTGGCTTCAAGGCATAGAGCAGTCATGACACGTACAAATATCGATTTGCAATCTATAATGAAATTATCACGTAAAAAATCAATGACCCCATAATGGCAAATTCAAAGAGAAACTTTATTAAGGGATTTATGGATTTAGATTCAGATGAAAGATTAATTTCTGATGGAGTTTACCGTGAAGCCGAAAACATAGACGTTATAAATAGTGAAGGAAGTGATTTAGGTGCTGTTGAGAATGTTCTTTCAAATAAACGCCTTACTTACTTTGATGTTGGTTCAAACCCTTTTGATTTAGGTAAGTTTTCAGACCAAAAAAATCATAAACTTTATTGGTTTACTGTAAGTGATAGTGGTGCTTTTCTATTTGAGTGGGATGATTATAACCAAATACAATCCGTAGTATTAGCTGATACACGACCATCTGGGAATGGTAGGGTTTTAGACTTAAATAAAGACTTCTTAATTACGGGTATTGGAAAGGTTTATAGCCAAGATGGTGAAAATGACTTACTTTTAGCAACCGATGACAATATTGAACCTTTGTGTATCAATATAGAAAGAGCAAAAGGTTATGGTGAGAACGGTTTTGAAAAAGAAGATATTTACCTTATAAAAAAACCACCTGCATTTGCCCCAAGATGTACACTTATACTTGACGGAACGCCCGAAAACTACATAGAGGATAAGTTTTTTAGTTTTGCTTATAGGTATCGTTATTTAGATGGAGAATACAGTGCATTGAGCAGTATTAGCCAATATCAATTTAATGCTGTTGGTTATGATGTAGATTATTTTGATTGCATAAATAGGGGTATGGTAAATTCTTTTAATGCGGTAAATATAAAATTTGACACAGGGGATTTTAGAGTTACAGATATTCAGTTAATAGCCAAACAATCAAATTCAAATACACCATACATTATTGAAACATTTAATAAAAA
>TARA_R110002049_G_scaffold72097_6_pt1 | contig 11939 bp, 12 predicted proteins | sample TARA_R110002049 | Tara Oceans TARA_R110002049 (sample SAMEA4396941) | marine metagenome | biome: Polar Biome; feature: [SRF] surface water layer (ENVO:00010504); material: water (ENVO:00002006), including particulate matter (ENVO:01000060) such as... | depth 5 m
ACTTGGGAGCATTTATGGATTGCCAACATGCAAGCGCAACGTATGGCAATGTCTGGTTTCTCTTTTGCCGGTAGTGATATTGGTGGGTTTGCAGAGCAACCACAAGGCGAATTGTTTACACGTTGGATTCAACTTGGTATTTTTCACCCATTTTTTAGAGTACATTCTTCAGGAGACCATGGTGATCAAGAACCTTGGGCTTTCGATGAAGATGTAACCGATATTGTTAGAAAATTTATTGAAATACGTTACCAATTATTACCCTATTTATATACTTCATTCTGGAATTATGTGGACCATGGAACTCCTATATTAAAATCTTTAGTGTTGTTTGATCAAGCAGATGTACAAACACATTACAGAACTGACGAATTTATTTTTGGAGAACAAATACTAGCTTGTCCTGTGTTAGAACCAAATGCAAAAGGAAGACGTATGTATGTGCCTAAAGGAAAATGGTATAATTTCTGGACAGACGAAGTCGTTAAAGGTGGTAAAGAAATGTGGGTTGATGCTGACATAGATAGTATGCCAATTTTTGTGAAAGAAGGTGCAATAATTCCTAAATATCCTATTCAACAATATGTAGGTGAAAAGGAAATTACAGAAATTACTTTAGATGTTTATTATAAAGAAGGTAAGGAAGCAAGTGAATTATTTAGTGATGCTAACGATGGTTTCGATTATACAAAAGGACGCTATAGTTTAAGGAATTTTTCACTTAGAGGAAAGGCTAATGAGTTGATTATTAATCAATACAAGGAAGGAAAATTTGTAACGCCTTATGAGACGTTCAATATTAAATTTCATGGCTTACCATTTGATGTTATAGAAGTTCAATTAGATAATGAAAAATTAGATTTAGAAAGTCTAAAAGTGAATGGTGTAACTTCAATTGTGGTACATAAGAATTTTTCTGAATTGCATATAAAAGGAATTGATGCATAGTTGTCAATGGTTTTAGTGACCAATGAACTAATTTTGTGTCTTACAAGTACAAATTCATTTTTGTATTTTAGTAATTCTAAATAAAACTATTTAATATGAAATATAGTAAAGTAATATTAGGCCTTTTAATTGTGGCAGTTGTTTATGCATGTGCAACAAATCCTTTTACTGGTAAAAAGACTATGGCTTTTGTAGGAAACGATCAATTGTTTCCATCTGCTTTTGCACAATATAATCAAGTAAAATCGGAGAGTAAAATAATAACTGGTACATCTGATGCCGAAATGATTACGAGAGTAGGTCAGCGAATTGCTGCAGCTGCAGAACGTTGGTTAGTAGCTAATGGAAACCATGGTTATTTAGATGATTATAAATGGGAGTATACACTAATAGAGTCTGATCAAGTAAATGCTTGGTGTATGCCAGGAGGGAAAATTGCTTTTTATACAGGTATTTTACCAATTGCAGCAAATGAGACAGGTGTTGCAGCTATTATGGGTCACGAAGTAGTGCATGCATTAGCAAATCACGGTCAGCAACGTATGAGTGCTGCATATTTACAACAAGGTTTAGCTGTGGCAGGTAATGTTGCATTAGCTAACGACCAACAAGCGTTAGGTATTTTTAATCAATCTTTTGGTGTTGTATCTAATGTTGCAGGTATGCTGCCTTTTAGTAGAGGTCATGAGACTGAAGCAGATAAAGTTGGTTTAATTATTATGGCAATAGCTGGTTATAATCCAGATGAAGCTGCAGAACTTTGGAAACGTATGAAAGCTAATAGTGGAGGAGAAGCACCACCTGAGTTTTTAAGTACACACCCAAGTAATGATACAAGAATTAAAAATTTACAAGATTTAGCGCCTAAAGCGAAAGAAGAAGCTAAAAAGTTTGGGGTAACATCATTTAGACCAATAAACTAATAGATTCATAATATTTGATTATTTTAGAAGCTGCTCAATTTGAGCAGCTTTTTTTATGCTATATTGCATAAAATGATGTAGTTTTTAAATTTAAAAACTACATCATTTGACGTATTAACAAGACCTAACTGACTATAATATATGAATCAATTAAAAAAAGGAAGTAAAAAACTCCTTAACGCATGGGCCTTTTATGATTGGGCAAATTCTGTTTATACTTTAACCATAGCGTCATCAATATTTCCTATATTTTATTCTGCATTGTTTTTAGGTCAAATTGAAAAAACAGTTCCTGCATTCGGAATGTTTTTTAAGAGCACTGCTTTAATTACTTATGTTACAGCCTTTACGTTTTTAATCGTTGCCTTTACGTCACCCATTTTATCAGGTATTGCCGATTATGTTGGTAATAAAAAGAATTTTATGAAATTCTTTTGTTACGTTGGTAGTGCAGGTTGTATTGGTCTTTATTGGTTCAATATAGACAGTATACATATTAGTCTATTGTTTTATTTTATGGGTTTAATAGGATATTGGGGAAGTTTGGTATTTTATAATTCCTACTTACCAGATATCGCTTATCCTGAACAACAAGATAGCATAAGTGCAAAGGGTTTTAGCATGGGATATTTTGGAAGCGTAATATTGCTATTATTAAACTTAGGCATGGTGATGATGCCGGAATTGTTTGGTTTTGATATTAGTATTTCACAAACAATATTAGAAAATGGAACAAAAAAAGAAATAGCAGAAGCACTAGGAGAGGCAAAGAATACTGCGTCTTTTGAAGCTATGAGGATTTCATTTATAACTGTTGGTTTATGGTGGATTCTGTTTAGTCAATATACATTTTATGTTCTTCCAGCAGGTGTTTCTAAAGGCCATAAAGTAACCAAAGATGTTGTATTTAATGGTTTGAGAGAATTAAAACAAGTTTGGTTTCAGCTAAAACAAAATTTACGTTTAAAACGATACTTAGTTGCGTTTTTTGTATTTAGCATGGCAGTACAAACTATAATGTTGGTGGCTGTTTATTTTGGAGAAGAGGAGATTGCTTGGGGAAGTTCTGATGCTAAAACCCAAGGTTTAATTGTTAGTATTCTTGTTATTCAATTAGTTGCTATTCTTGGTGCTTTTTTAACCTCTCGTGCATCTTCCAAATTTGGAAATATAAAAACATTAATTGCTATTAATTTCTTTTGGATGCTACTTTGCTTTTACGCTTTTTTTATGAAAACTCCAGAGCAATTTTACATTGCCGCAGGTTTTGTTGGCTTAGTTATGGGAGGTGTTCAGTCTTTAGCGCGTTCTACCTATTCTAAATTTTTGCCTGAGACTGAAGATACAACTTCATATTTCAGTTTCTATGATGTAGCGGAAAAAATAGGCATCGTTATAGGAATGGTCATTTTTGCCACAATTGATCAAGTTACAGGTAGTATGAGAAACGCTATTTTGTTTTTAGTTATCTTTTTTATAGCGGGAATTGTGCTATTGTTTAGAGTACCCAAATCCAATGTGCAAAATAAAGTATAGATTAACTTTTTAAGAAAAATTAATGCCCAAATTTAACATGCTTCCTGATATATCAGAACGAGCAACTTATGTTTATCTAAAAATGTAAATTTTTAAATTACCAATACAATCAAACTTAATAACTCACAATTATTCTTATATTGCGTTTAACTAATATTATTTTTCGATGAAAAAGCTTTTTATACTTTCCATTTTATCTGCAGTTTTCTTTACGTCTTGTAGCAATAATGTAGACTTAGCAATTGACAATCCTACTGATTTTTCTCTAGAAGTTGTTGTAGATACGCTTAGAGTTGTTGTACCGCCTAAAGAAGTTGTTTGGGTAGAAATGGGTAAAGGAGAGCATCAACTAACATTAGAGAATGATAGCATTATAAAATTTAATTTTACTTCTGATGTATATATGGTAAATCCTTCACTATCAGAATATTTATTAGCAGATGAATATTATGGACCAGAATTATACCAAGATAGTTATGCAGCCGCATTAACGAATAAAGAGGTTACATTTTTAGGAATTCCTATGGAAGGTAATTATGATGTTGTTAGAGATGTAATTAATGAAGTTACTTGGGATTATGGACCTCGAGAATCTTTACCAGAAATGGTAGAAGTAGATTCTGATGAGTCTTATACTAGTTTAGTAAAAGCATATGACCCTCAAGAATTCATGGCCTTAATGATGAGCTCATACTCTGGTGAAGAGTAATAATTAGTCCCAATAATCTATCTATATTGAAAACTTCGTTAGGCACACACATCACTTGGGATGTATACAACTGTAATGCAGAATCACTTTCTTTTATTCCAAAAGTAAAAGAGGTTTTAAATACTATAGTAGAAGAGTTACAACTTTCTAAAGTAAACGAATCATTTAAACAATTTGAGCCAATTGGTGTTACCGGTTTTATCTTATTAGAAGAGAGCCATGTAAGCATTCACTCTTGGCCAGAACATCAATTTGCGGCCGTAGATATTTTTTCATGTAAACCTTTTGATGCAGAAAAAATTCAGAAATTATTAATGTCTTCTTTTAGTTCAGATAAGGTTATAATTAAGCAAATTGAAAGGGGAGAAGCTATAAATGTTATCTCTCCAGATTTAATTTAAAATAGATTTTACTCCTCAACAGATTTCCAGTTTTCTCCAGATTTTATTCTGTAAAGTTGCATTGTAGAAATACCAAATTGTTTCGCTATCATTTTCATTCTTGTTCTACGATTTGGGTCGTTTATTTTTCTTTTAATAAGCTTAACCTTAGTTTCCGTAAGTTTTGTGTTAGATGGTTTTTTACGAACTATTTTCTTAAATTCAGGATTACTAAACTGATGGGTTTCCTTTTCTTTTTTTGTAGCCCATTTTAAGTTATCTACATGATTATCTGTTTTATCATAATTAAGATGAATTACACAAACACCATCATTTTTTTCTAGAAAATGCTCTGCAACAAGCTTATGGACATATCTGCTTGTCATATTTCCATTCTTTTTTTGTTTAACAGGTAGGTTTTGATAACCGTTTATATAGTATTTTTTAACGAGAGTTTCTTCGCCTGTTTTACAATTTATTAAACGTCCGAAATTTGAAACCTTAAACTTCTCGTCCTCAGAAATATTGTCATCAAATACAATAGTTTTCCATTCTTCATTCCAGTAATCTCTTATCATTATTCGCTTCAGTTAGTTATATGCAAAGTTACAATAATTATTTTTCGACGAAATTTGGAGGTATTTCTATTAAAAAAATAAGGTGAAAATTCGTAAAGTATTAAATAATGAAATGGGACATAAATTCACAATCATCGGTAAGAATCATGGAGTCTTGTGCTCTTAAATTTATAGCTGAAGCTCTGGTAGTAAAGAACATACCAATTTGGTAATAATACTTTTCCATATCTTGATTTAAAGGGTAGTATTTCTGAAAAATCATGTCCTGATTTCCAAAATCACCTTTAGATTCTTGCCTCGCTTTTGTATTAGTTTGTACGGCAATGTTTTCGCCTAATCTGCCATAGACAGGTTTTTTAACGTATTCACCTAAACGTGCTTCTTGTTGCAGATAGGTTTCCGCTAAAATGTTATTAGGGAAATTTTGAGTTATATAGGCTAAGAATTTTTTATTTTGCCAAATAGCTGTGTATGGCGGATTTAAAACCACCACTTTGTCATTACATATTAAGTCAGATAGTGTTCTTGCGAGTTCTGGTTCGTCATTAAACATCCAATCCCAAGGCACCATTTTAAATAGTACATCAATTTCTTCAAACTCACCTCCAATTTCATAAAAAACACCTTCATCAGAAAATGTAACATGTTCTAAATCTGAATACATAGGTTTAAAACCAGCTTGGTAAGCGATATCTATAATACAATTAACATTTTCTACATCTTCTATATAACCAAAAGACGTTCCTAAAAACGTAGGATTAGGTTTATTTAGTGTACTTTTTAATAAAGATAGTGATGATTTAATATCATCATTAAGTGAATTGAAACTTTGCGGATTACCTTTTAATTCTGTCAACTGAAGTGGTTGCCATAAAAGGGTTTCTGGAATTGTACTACAGGTATCTGCGTTGAATTCTATTATTTTTCCATAATCTGATTTCAGTCCACCATTAATATCAAACCTTCCATAAAGAAAGGGGTGTTTGGTTTTATTTTTCCAGCTATGAATAATACATTTTTGAAAAGAAAGAGGAATACCTAATTCACTTAATTTATCATCAGCAATGATTTTATCTGTAGCTCTCTGAAACAAATAGAAAGCTTCATCAGAAATACGACGTAATTGTTCAATTTCAGAACGATAAATACCAAGTAATTCTTCAGAAAAATAATCTTCTCCTAAAAACCAATGTAAACGATTGGGTACGTGTTTCTTTTTAAGGCGTTTAATTTCCTTAAAACGACTATCCTCCAAAAGATCTGAACGACTTTCCACTCCCATATCCTTTAGATGATGAACCAGGTACACTCACACGACGCGATGTAGCCGAACTTTTTAAATCACTTTTTAGTCCTGTTGACTTATTGTAAGCAGAAGCATTTTTGTAGTTACTCTGTTTTGGAGAAACATTATTCATGTTTCTATTAAAATAAGAGCTTGCTAAAGAGTAATATAAAATTCCTCTTAAACCAGAGTGACGGTAAGATGAAGATTTATCTTCTTTCAACTTTCTTAAAGATAAAGTATCAACTGTACCTTCTAACGTATGTACAATTGCAATAGATTTTTCTTTATCATCAATAATACGCTCATCAATAATTTTGTAATCTTCTCCTGGCTCAATTTCTTCAACTTCAGTAATTACACCTTTAGTAGATTCGTAAACCGTTTCTTCTTGTGCATCTTTAATTCTTGGGCTTCCGTCTTCTTCACCACAACTCTGTAAAGTTAAGGCAGCAGCAACGGCAGCTATTAAAGTTATTTTTTTAGTTAAAGCAAGACCTGTTATAAAATTTTTCTTCATCTTTGAGCAGTTATATATACTTCAAACATAGTTAAATTTTTATGAAAAAAAAAGCCATAATACCTTTTGCTGTATTTATTGCAGGATTATGTTCTATTATCTATGAATTACTGATTAGTACTACTGCGACTTATTTTCTGGGCGATGGAGTAAGACAGTTTTCTATAATTATTGGTGTTTACCTGTTTTCAATGGGTATTGGAGCGTTTTTAACAAAGTTTCTTAAACACAAGCCTCTTGTCTTTTTCATTAATGTGGAATACCTTTTAGGTTTTATTGGTGGGATTTCTGTGCCGCTTTTATACATGCTTTTTGTGTATGTTTCTCCTACAGTTTTACAGATTAGTTGTTTGGGTATAATATTCGTAATTGGTTTGCTTACAGGTATGGAAGTACCTTTATTAACTTTTGCTTTAGAGGACAGTAATATAAAGAATAATTTGTCTAATATTTTGTCTCTAGATTACATTGGTGGATTGATAGCTACACTGATTTTTCCTTTTATTATTCTACCTTTTGTTGGTTTGTATTACTCCTCTCTAATTTTTGGGATTGTTAATATTTTATTAGGAATTGCATTAAATTATACGATTTTAAAAGACAAAAAACGAAACAGTATTTACGGTTTTCTTGTGATTGCAGTTTTATTAGTTTTAGTTGTTTTTGGAGGAAGATTCCTAGAGGTTTGGGATCAGAAGATTTACAAACGTCCTATTGTGTTGAATGAGCAAACACCATATCAAAAAATTGTAATGACTAAGAATAGTGATGATGTAAGGTTGTATCTTAATCGTGTGATTCAATTTTCGTCTTCTGATGAATATCGTTATCACGAATCTTTAGTGCATATTCCTTTAGCGATGCATCCAAACCCTAAACGTGTTTTGATTCTTGGAGGTGGAGAAAATTTAGCGAGTAGAGAAGTCCTTAAAAACAAAAAAGTACAACATATTGATGTGGTAGATATTGATAGCACAATGTTTCATCTCGCTAAAGAAAATCGTTATTTAAAAGAGATAAACCAAGATGCAGCTTTAAATAATAAAGTAAATTTAATACCAGAAGATGCTTTTACCTTTCTGTTTAATAATGATGATCAGTATGATATTATTATTGCAGATTTACCAGACCCAACCAACCAAGCTATTGCGAGGCTATATAGCAAACAATTTTTTTTAATGGCCAAACGAAACTTAAAAAAGGATGGAGTTTTTGTAACACAGTCTGGAGAGATATACTTTTCTAATACCGTTTTTAGCTGTATCAATAATACCTTAGAATCTGTTTTTGAAACCGTAGAACCATACCATACTTACATTCCTTCTTTTGGAGATTGGGGATTTATTATAGCCAAACACGGAAGTAATAATACAGTTATAAACCCTGAAGCTTTACCTAAGGATTTAAAGTATTTAAATCCAAACCAAGTAGAGCAATCCTTTGTGTTTCCTTTAGATATAACAATTGCAGAAACAAAGTTAAATACCTTAGATAATCCTATTATACTAAATTACTTTTTGGATGATTGGGGAAAATGGAAGGCTGATTTTGAATCTGGAACTAAATAAATATATTTTTTAAAGTCAATTTTTAGTAAAAAAAAAGGACAAGCAAAGCTCATCCTTTTTAACATTCAATAGATTATCAGTCTTAATTATTAACACTTCCAGAACCTGTAATCTTAGTATCCTTATTAGTTGGTTTACCTGAATAATTTACATCACCAGAACCCACAATTCTTACAGTTAGTTCGCCATCACAAACTACATTTGCACCTCCAGAACCAGTTATTTTCACGGTTACATTAGTACTTTCTAAAGCATTGCCTTCAAAATCTCCAGAACCTGCAATTTTCACAGTTAAATTTTTAGTAGAACCGTCTAACTTAATATCACCTGAACCAGCAATATTACTTTCTGTAGTGTCTGCATCTATATTTAACTCTATGTCTCCAGAACCTGCTAATGAAGCTTTAAACGTGTCAGATTTTATAGTGCCACTGTTTTCAATATCTCCTGAGCCAGACAATGAAACAGAACTAATAGATTCATAAGGCACAGTGATTACAATAGTTCCACTTGGTTTTAAATTGTACCCTTCTTTTACTTTAACAACCAGTTTATTGTTTTTTACTTCTGTTATAATGTATTCCATTAGGTTAGCATCACTTTTTATTGAGATGTTTCCTTCTTTACCACTTACGAGCTTAAAGTCCATTGGTCCAGCAGCTTTTAGGCCATCATAGTCTCCTGTGGTTCTTTTTGTCGTAATAACATCGCCATCACCTTTAATTTTTTTCCATTTTCCCCATTGCGCATGAGATAAACTGGCACTTAAAAGAATAGCGATAACTGTAATTGATTTTAATAGTTTCATGATTGTTTGATTCTTAATTGATGATTCATTCTTTTTTTAATTCTTCTTAAATGATACACTTCCATATTCAGAGTCTATCTTAACTAAGTTCCCTGAATCCTTTACGCCATAATAACCGTTGTACTTTTTGTCAGTGATGTCAACTTCTTTATTTGTGAAATTAAAACCGTCTGACTCTCTTAAGGATGCGAATTCTAAATCAATATCAAAATTGAAATTATAATTAGCATCATGTCCTATTGTAATTCCTGTAAAATCTGCAACGATATTAATGTTTCCAGCTTTTGAAGCCATATGGTCAATTTTTACAGAGCCGTAGTTGGCATTTAATTTTACGTTTTTAAATACATTACCTAATCTTAAGGTGAGATAATCTCCTTTACCTTCAAAATTATTTATATTATCTACTTTTAGTGAGCCATAATCACAATTGTATTCTACATGTTCTGCAACTTCTACAATAGATTTTGTGTAATCTGCTTTTATAAATAAATTCTTGGTTTTCGCTACTGTAAATCCGCTGTAATCCGCTGTTATTTTTCCACCTTTTATGTATTCAAAATAACAATTAGAGCTATAGTCAAATCTTATGTCATTATTGTCAGCCATGAGTTCTTTTGTGGTTATTTTGCCATAATCACAGCTAAGTTTAGCAACACCATTTAAACGGTCTAAATTTATAGAACCATAATCTTGACTTAAGTCTACATTGCCAGAAATAGGCATTTTTATGACATAATTGACTTCTATTTGAAGGCTCATGTTTTTTCCCCAATTCCACCAACTACTTTTATTTTTACTGATATGTGTAATAGCAGATACCAAATCGTTACTAGATGAGAATTCTATATTGATGCCATCAATTTTCTCCTGAACTTTCTCAGCATTGTTACCCGTTACTTTAATAAGTATATCAAAGTCAATTCGGTTTTCTTCCCAAGTAATAACATCAACATTCCCGAAGCTGTTATCTACTTTTAATGTCGCATTAGATGATACATTAAATGTTTTTTTTATGCTTCGCTCTTTAGAAGATTTTATAAGGTCTTCACCTGTATTTGCTAATACAATACTCGGTAGGAGTAAAAGCAAAAAAGCGATTCTATATTGTATTTTTAGGTTCATTTGTATTTGTTTTAAGTTCTTTAATTGTTTCAATTTGTTCTAAAACAGTATTTAAAATGTCAATTCTATTCTGAAAGTTTGAAATCATAGCGTAAATAACACGTTGGTTTTTTCCACTTTCAGTTAAATCTGTTTTTAATTTTTTATAATCTTTTTCTAAAAGTTGAATTTGTACTAAAGCATCTGTGATAATTTGCTCTGTTAATGGTGAACGTTCTTTGTTTAGTTTCTTTAATTCGTTTTCAATAGTAACCGTAAAAAAGTCTTGTGTTTCTGACATTTCTGGTGATACACTTGCTAAATCTAAATCTTCAGGCTCATTTTGTAGCGTTGTAAACAGACCTAAGCAAATGATTATAGAAGCTGCAATCGCTAAAAATGGTTTCCAGTTAAAACGCGATATTTTTTTAACTTCGGTTGAAGCTATTTCGTTCGATTTTAACTTGTCTAAAAATCGTTGTTCATGATTGTTTTGAGGTGTTTCAATATCAAATTGATTTTTCAAATCATCAAATAAACTATTTAAATTATTTTTTTCCATAATTAATATTATGATGCTTTTAATACTAGTTTTTTTCTCAAGCTCTCTTTCGCTCTCGATATTAAAGTTCTGCAATTGGCATAAGAGATATTCATAATCTCGCAGATTTCTTCGTAATCGTAACCTTCTATTAAATGGAGTGTTAAACTCAGGTTGTAATTAGGTTTTAAAGTTTTCATAACGTCTAAAATATGTTTCACCTTTTCATTGTTTTGGTCGGGTTCAACAATGCCGTCGTCGTCTTCAACTTTGTAAATTACAGTGTCTAAAGGCACTTCATTTTGTTTTACTTTTTTATTGTAATAGCCAATACTATTGTTTATTACAATGCGTTTTAACCATGCACCAAACATGTTGGTGTCTTCTAAGGTGTTCAATTTTGTAAAAGCCGTTAAAAAAGACTCTTGCATAATGTCCTCAGCTTTAAAAGAATCTTTTACAATTCTTATGGCTGTGTTGTACATCGCTTTGTTGTATCTGTTGTAAATTTCCAACTGTGCACGTTGGTTACCAGATTTGCAAAGGAGTAATAACTGTTCGATATTTTGATTGGTTGATGTCAAAAAACAATTGCTTTTACTTATAGATGATGCCTTTTTTAAAGTGTTACAGTTTCGTTGAAAAAAAGTTTTAATTTAATTTATATGCTGAAGCTTTTACCATTAGTTAGTGTGTTTTGAGAAGAAGTCGCAAAGTGTATTTAGAATATTTATTTAAATTCTTCTCGATACTAATGTAAACGAATATCATCATATAAATTCACTCAAAGTGACTAAATTCAATTAAATTTCAAAACCTTTTCTGTCAATCTAAGGTAATGGCATAACAATTGAAATTATAATAGTGTGAATAACTTTGAATGTCTTCTAAACGGTTGATGTTCAGTATAAAGTTAATTTTTAATGCATTTAAAATAACGTGGTTCTGTTCTCGAAAGTGACAGAATGGCTAGAAAATATATATGAAAAAATCCAAATTTTTAAATTTAGACAATCTGTCATTTCAGGATTTCGATGAG
>TARA_R110002049_G_scaffold245596_2_pt1 | contig 11936 bp, 9 predicted proteins | sample TARA_R110002049 | Tara Oceans TARA_R110002049 (sample SAMEA4396941) | marine metagenome | biome: Polar Biome; feature: [SRF] surface water layer (ENVO:00010504); material: water (ENVO:00002006), including particulate matter (ENVO:01000060) such as... | depth 5 m
TCGCCTGAAATTCTGAAATTGGCTTACCAAATTGCTCTCGCTCCTTTGAGTATTTCACAGAAGCTTCATAAGCCCCTTTCGCTATTCCCAGGCCTAATGCAGCAATAGAAATTCTTCCACCATCTAATATTTTCATTGCTTGAATAAACCCATCACCAACATTTCCAAGAATGGCTGATTTAGAAACTCTACAATTATCAAAAATAACTTCTGCGGTTTCTGAAGCTCGCATTCCCAATTTGTCTTCCTTCTTTCCAGCTTTTAACCCAGGATTAGATCGATCAACAATAAACGTGGTCATCCCATGTGAATCTAATAAATCTCCAGTTCTTGCAATTACAACAACAACATCAGAGCTTTTACCATGTGTGATCCAACACTTTGTTCCATTTAGTATATAATCATCACCATCTTCTACAGCTGTACATTTCATTCGCATAGCATCAGAACCTGTATTAGGCTCTGTAAGCGCCCATCCACCTATGTATTCTGCTGTTGCTAATTTTGGTAAATACTTTTGCTTTTGTTCTTCATTTCCAAAAGTCATGATATGTCCAGTACACAATGAATTATGAGCAGCAACGGACAAACCTATAGAGCCACAAACTTTTGAAATTTCAGAAATAGCCGTTACATATTCATCGTATGTAAAACCTGAACCTCCGTATTCTGTTGGCACTAATACTCCCATCAAACCCAACTTCCCTAACTCTTTAAATATGTGGATAGGAAATTCTTGACTCTCGTCCCACTTCATCATATCAGGACGAATATGTGCATCTGAAAAATCACGGATCATGTCCGCGATCATTTTTTGATTTTCATTGTATTCAAAATTCATTCTTCTATATTTTAATAGTTAACTAAGCTAATAATCTTATTGGAATAAGGCGTTAAACGCTTATTACCATCCAAAAAAGTAAGATTTACTAAAAACGAAAAGCCAACAACATTTGCACCTTGTGACTTAACCAGCTCTGCAGCTGCCACTGCGGTCCCACCAGTTGCAAGTAAATCATCATGAATTAGTACGTTCATTCCTTTATTCACAGCATCTTCGTGCATCTCTATCTCAGCGGATCCATACTCTAAATCATACTTATAAGATATCGTTTTATAGGGCAATTTCCCTTTTTTTCGAACGGGAATAAACGGCAAACCCATTTTCTGAGCCATTAGAATTCCCCAGAAAAAACCTCGACTTTCTATTCCCAGAATAGCATCAGGTTTTAGATTTTTACTTTTCTCAACAAATGCGTCAGTAATTTCTGCAGTTAGTTGGGTATTTTCCAAAATTGGTGTAATATCCTTAAAAATAATCCCTTGCTTTGGGAAGTCAATAACGTCTCGTATCGTTTCTTTTATCTTATTTTCTAACATACTTAAAGCGTAATATAAGGTGCAATTTTACGATATAAATCAGTGTCAATCAACCTCAATTTTCTTAAGTCTTCTACCGATTTAAAATTCCCATGATTCTCTCGATAATTCACCAAGTAACGAGCTAAATTCCAATCAAAGTAAGGATGATTCTTTAATTCTTCCATGGTGATGGTATTAACATTTATCTTTCTATATGGTTCAGGGTTTTCTAATATAAGAAACGGCTCTAGCGTTAGAAACCTCTCTTCATCCATAGCATACAACTCTAATAGTTGCTTCTTATCTACAAAGCCGCCTAACTCCTCTCTATACTTCACAATAGATTTAGCATAATAGGGACCAATTCCACTAACCTTTACTAGGGCAGCAGAATCCGCTTCATTCAAATTGGCCGTGATAATCACTTTAGCCTTTTTTTCTAAAGACGTTTCTTTTTTCTCTAATTTATCCTCTCCGTAAATCGTCTTATAGTCATCCGGTAATTGGATATAGTCTTTAAGTTCATCATACTTTTCAGGAGAAATGACATACATTTTTTTAAAGTCTTCTTTTATTCTAAACTGACCTCCTTTATTGATATATTTCAATATTGACTCTGATTGTTTCTCAGACAATCCAACCATAGTGCCCATTTCAAGGCTAAATCGATTCGGGTCAAAAGGCACCAATTTAGAACTTGTTCCAACTTCCTCGTTTGATAACTTTTCATTGGAAGAAACTATTTCTCTCTTCTCTACTTCTCTATTAAGGGAATCAGCCAATTGAAATGCCGCCAAATCTTTTGCGAAGTCAGACTTCATGATATCGACCTCTTCTTCACTTGGCAAAAAAAGTGCATTTATCTCATCTACTAAGGCCAACATACTGATTAATGAAAGAATAATAACTAAAAGTGTTACTATCCCTGCCTTTTCACCAGAAGAGTAGGTAAAGAAATCTTGAATTTGCTTTCTCATTAGGACTTAAAAAGCCCTAATGTACTGATTTTAAATAAAAGGCTATTTAAATCGTTTAATCTCTCCTGATTTTATTCGTTGGAAGTATGAGTTCATATCAGCCCTCACTTCCTTCGATAGTATCAATAACCCTAAGATATTAGGAAATGCCATACCCAAGATCATTAAATCTGAAAAGTCCAATACAGCTCCCAGTCCTACCGATGAACCGATAACAATAAAAACGCAAAAGATAAATTTGTATAGGTTCTCAACCTTCTTACTCTTACCAAATAAATAAGTCCAAGCTTTTAATCCATAATAAGACCAAGAAATCATGGTAGAAAAGGCAAACAAGAAGATGGCTATTACTAATACCAATGAAAACCATGGAAAAACAGAGCCAAAAGCTGCTGAAGTAAGCTCAGAACCTTCTAAACCCGAAGTACCATCAGCAAAACCTGTAAATACAAGTACAAGTGCCGTCATTGTGCAAACTAAAACTGTATCTACGAATGGTTCTAACAGAGCAACGATTCCTTCACTTACTGGCTCATTAGTCTTTGAAGCAGAGTGAGCAATTGATGCAGAACCTACACCAGCTTCATTTGAAAATGCGGCACGTTGAAAACCGACAATTAAAACACCTATAACTCCACCTTTAATTGCTGGAGAGTTAAATGCTCCTTCATAAATTTCATAAAACACTGCACCTACATTTTCAAAGTTAATTCCGATAATGATAAGAGCAAATAAGACATATATTCCTGTCATAAAAGGAACAATCTTATCTGTTACTTTTGCAATACTCTTGATACCTCCAATAATAACAATACCAACTAAAAGCGCCAACACTATCCCAAACCAAACACCCATGCCCTCTAATGCAGGAAATTCTCCTGAAAGCTGCGCAAAAGCTTGATTGGCTTGAAACATATTCCCTCCACCGAAAGAACCACCAACACATAATATCGCAAAAAGAGCGGCCAAAACTTTCCCTAAGGTACCGAACCCTTTTCTTTTTAAACCTTCGCTTAGATAATACATAGGTCCACCAGATACGTTACCATCTTTGCCCATTATACGATATTTAACCCCAAGGGTACATTCCGTAAACTTACTGGCCATTCCAATCAATCCTGCGATGATCATCCAAAAAGTAGCACCAGGACCACCCAAACTAATTGCAACAGCAACGCCTGCGATGTTACCCAGACCAACAGTTCCAGAAAGTGCCGTTGTCAATGCTTGAAAATGGGAAACTTCACCATCTTCTTTTTTATCTGGATCAGTAAACTTTCCTTGAACTAAATCGATGGCATGTTTAAATCCTTTGACGTTGATAAATCTCATTCGAATCGTGAAAAACAATGCACCTAAAACCAGCCACACCACAATAAAGGGAATTCCTTTTTTCTGAACTGTTCCATTAGGATGAAGAACAGGCATAGGTTTATCATATATTACCGATGCCATATTTTCTGCACCAACCTCTATAATATCATTGATGTTATTGGCATCAAAAATTATATTTCCTTCCTTCGTATTGTGTTTTAACGTTCCATTAACATTAGCAAATACTTCTATCTCCTTCTCGTTATCTTGAATTACAATTGCGATCAAGTCGCCTTCTTTAACTTGACTCCCATCCGATATTTTCCACTCTTTAAGCGAAATTTTCGTTACTTCAGGATTAGACCACCCCGGAGCTTTTATATTTTTTAAATCGGCATAAACAATCGGATCATAAATCCCAATTGCTGAAAATGGATCCCAAAAAAGAAAGTCACTCATGTAGCCAACAACAGGCTTTACATATGAATTTATATACTCTGGCCCTGATTGAGCTGGAACAACCCCATCAAGCGTTGTTGACTGACCTTGAGCATCAGTAATCAATACTGAAAACCCCTCACCTTCAGTAAGCCCTGTTGCTAAATCTGAGGTTAGCTTTATATTCTCATTATTCCACTTATAGGTATAGGGTGGGACTCCACCTTGAACAGCAACCCTAGCTTCTCCATCATTTATTTCACTTGAAGGGTTTTCTACTGTTAAACTAGCACTCAAGTCTGAAGCCATCGTTGTAGTAGAAATAAAAAGAGAGATAAAAAGTAGTACTGAAATTCTCAACATGGATCGATTTTATTTTATTTATATGAATAACAAATATATTCTTTTTTTTAGGCTTTTAGCTGTCGCTCGAGGACTTGAAGCCCTTCTTCAAAAGAGTGTGGTCTATATCCTAAGTCATTAATTGCCTTATCCAATATAAAACCTGTCTTTGGTGGACGTTTAGCGGCTTGACATAGAGTAGATGATGACGTCTCCTTAACCTGAGATGAGGGTAGATTAAAGTAATTTGCAACTCTCTTAACTAATTCGATAATACTCATCAAATCTTTTCCGGATAAATGATAAATACCTCTTTTATACTGATCCGCTATTAAAAGACACCCCTCTGCTAAATCCTCTGCTAACGTAGGCGATCTAAATTGGTCATTTACGATAGACAGTGGTTGTCCTTTTTCTAGTGCTTCTTTTGCCCAAAGAACGATGTTAGAACGACTCATACTCTCACCTACTCCATACACGATGATGGTTCTTACAATACTCCAAGAAATATCACTTTCTTCCAATAATCGCTCTGCATCATATTTACTTTGGCCATAATAGCTCAAAGGATTTGGGGCATCCTCCTCTTTATAAGGTCCATTCTCTCCATCAAAAATAAAATCTGTGGATAAATGAATAAGGTGTGCATCTACAGAACGAGAAGCATTAATCAAGTTCATTACAGCTTCCACATTCAAGACCCGACATAATTCTTTTTTGTCTTCACACTCGTCCACATTTGTCATGGCAGCGGTGTTGATAATTACATTAGGTTGAAAGCTATCAACTATTGCATTCACTTGTGACGCATCAGATATATCTAAAGTCTGATAGCTATAGCCTTGTTGATTAGAGATTCTATTCTCTCCTTTTGAAGTAGCAAGAAGCTGGTATTGATCACTTCTTTTGGAAATTATATTATGAACTATTTTCTGTCCTAACAACCCATTGCTGCCTGTAAGTAGTATTTTTTTCAATTGATTGATTTTATCGATTTGTTAACAATTAACCTCTAGGTTTACAAATCCCATATACTTGATTTCTTAGAAACAAATGCTTTTTTAAATAATTCTTTGTGTTCTAAGATAAATGCCATCGTTAAATACACGAAAAATGATATACCTACGGAAATAAAAGAAAAGTAAATAAAAAACAAACGAATTCGTGATGTTTTTATTCCCAACTTATTCCCCCACCATTCACATACACCAAAGAAGTTACGCTCGAAGAGTTCCTGTATTTTCTGTATCATAAGTTCTTTTTTATTAATTGATTTCCGATAGTACAATTTAAACAATTTTTATTTTTACAAAAATTCGTACTTAATTCTATAAGTGCTTGCGAAGAAAAAGCCGTTTCAGATTTCACTCCGCTGGCTTTAAAATGATCTACAATTCCATTTTTTTCTGCGGGCAATTCCTCTAATAATCGAATAGCTCTATCACATAAAGCCGCATTATCTATTGACTTACCATAAGCAAACAAAAATGGAACAATGGTATTTATAATTAGCATACGCTTTCCAGAAACGCCCAATCGAGTATATTTATTTTCCTTTGATGGCTTGTCAAATAAAAAACGGTCTGACCAGTATTCAGAGGCATTTGTATCCAGTAGTTTTATCAGTTCGTCAACTGTAGTTGTTGAAAGAACCAATGAAAAGAGCTTTTTATTGGTCCAAATCAATCGTGCAAATTGAGATAATCGAATAGTTGGAAAGTTCGCCGGTCGTAAACGAAGAAACTTCCAATTGCTACCATCCATTTTATAAATCTTGTGCTTTTTTGATAAGTACCTAAACTCTTTTTGAAGGGCTACTGGATAATCTTCTATAAAATTCTTTTCTAACAATCCAGCTTGTCCGAAAAGTAAGGCTTCGATTTGAAACAATTTATCGTATTTAGAATACAACTGAAATGGAATATTTAAGGCCAATTGATAAAATGCTTCAATATTGACCTTAAAGCCAAAATACTTCGCTAGCCAAATATAAAAAACACGCTCCCAATCTCCATTCGTTTGTTTTAAAACTTCTTCTATAGCGCTAACTTTATTTTCTAATCGTTGAGTAATCAATCGATCCATCCAACTATTTATGGTAAAAGAGTCTATTTCTGAAATACAATTTTTGCATGCCAACCAATCCGGTTGATTGATTAAGTTTTGATAATTGGTAAAAGCTTGAGAGTTTAATAAATCCTTTAATTCTAAAACAGGAATAATTGAACCATCAGAAAGGGAAACATCCTTATCGTGGTTATAAACGACGTGTAGAATTACACTATCGTATGCTTTGTCTACTTGATGTCTATGCTGATACCAATCTGAGCTATTGATATGTATTTCTACATTTCCTGCCCATTCTTTATCACCAATAAATAATCGAGCATTTAAAAAATCAGGACCAGCATTGGTGTTGTGCACACCAACTGATTTTACATTAATTAGTTCCCCATTAGAAGTCTTTAATTCTCCTGGCTTAAAATACTGGTATTTCCAGCAATAATGAAGAAAGTCCTCTTTCATGGGGTTAAGGTAAAATTATATTCCGAAGTTATCTAAGTAAATTTTCATCTCTTCTTGCAGTGCTTTCGCCTTCACCTTAGCTACTTCAGCAAATTTTTCAGTACTGTCAGCGTAAATGATTCCTCTACTAGAATTAACCAACAAGCCACAATCTTTATTCATGCCATTTTTAGCAACTTCCTCTAGACTTCCCCCTTGAGCTCCTACACCAGGTACTAGCAAGAAGCTATCAGGAGCGAGGTTTCGAATTCCTTGAAGCATCTCAGGTCTTGTGGCACCAACGACGAACATTAAATTTTCCTTATTGCCCCAAGTATTTGCCTTGGTAATTACCTTTTCATATAACTTCTGTCCAGAAGCATTTGATGTCATGAATTGAAAATCCAAAGCCCCTTCATTAGAAGTCAATGCCAATAAAATAACCCACTTATTTTCATAGGTTAAAAATGGCAATACCGAATCGCTTCCCATATAAGGAGCAACTGTAATTGAATCAAAGTCCATGTGTTCAAAAAATGCTCGTGCATATAACTTTGACGTATTTCCGATATCACCTCTTTTAGCATCCGCAATGGTAAAAATATCTTTTGGTATATAGGCCAGTGTTTTCTCTAAACTAATCCAGCCTTTACTTCCTAGACTTTCATAAAATGCGATATTTGGTTTGTATGCAACACAATAATCCTTGGTTGCGTCAATTATGGCTTTATTAAACTCAAATATTGGATCTTCCAAGTCTCTTAAATGAGCTGGAATTTTTTCAATATCAGCATCTAGTCCAACACATAAAAAACTCCGCTTTCGCTTGATTTGTTCTACTAATTCAACTCTATTCATCTTTTAGTCGATTGATCCTTCTTTCATTTTTTCAGTATTCTCAGCCATTTTTAATGCATCATTAACTTCATCTAATGCACCGTTAATTATCGCATCTAAGTTATAAAGCGTCAAATTTATTCTGTGATCGGTTACTCTTCCCTGTGGATAGTTGTAGGTTCTAATCTTAGCTGATCGATCACCGGAGGAAACCAATGTTTTTCGCTGTTCTGCTCTTTCTGCATTTTTGATGGCTAATTCTTTCTCATATAGTCGGGAGCGCAGTACTGTTAAAGCTTGTGCATAGTTTTTTATCTGACTTCTTCCTTCTTGACATTCCACCACCGTATTAGTTGGTAAGTGAGTTAAACGAACAGCTGACTCTGTTTTGTTTACGTGCTGACCACCTGCTCCAGAAGACCTGAAAGTATCTTTCTTTATATCAGACATATTTAGATTTATATCAACTTCCTCGGCCTCGGGAAGCACAGCTACAGTAGCAGCTGATGTGTGTACTCTTCCCTGTGTTTCTGTTTGAGGCACTCGCTGCACGCGGTGCACACCAGACTCATATTTTAAGGTTCCATAAATATCATCTCCACTTACACTAAATGACACTTCTTTAAAGCCGCCTGAAGTTCCCTCATTCATCGAAAGAACTTCATATTTCCATCCTTTACTTTGAATAAATCGAGTGTACATATTAAATAAGTCACCAGCAAAAATAGCCGCTTCGTCACCTCCAGTTCCTCCACGAATTTCCATAATTACGTTTTTGGAATCTTCTGGATCTTTAGGAATTAGCATGACTTTAATCTCTTCCTCCAATGCGTCTCTTCTTTCCACGAGCTCATCGTACTCCAATTTCGCCATTTCACGAAATTCCTCGTCTTTTTCCTTTGAGATGATTTCTCTAGAGGACTCAATATTTTCTAATATATTTTTGTATTCATCATGTGTTTGAACAAATGTTTCTAAATCCTTATATTCTTTATTCAACTTCACATAACGATCCATATCAGAAATAATTTCCGGATCTACGATTAATTGAGCCACTTCTTCCCAACGTTCTTTAATCGATTGTAATTTTTGCAATAAATTACTCATAGCTTCTTAGTATATAAATTCTCCGAAAGGTGAATTAATCGTTAATTTTTTTCCATCATGACTTTCAACTCTACCAACAATTTGAGCATCTACATTAAATGATTTTGAAATTGCAATTATTTCAGATGCAATATTTTCATCTACATAAATCTCCATGCGGTGTCCCATATTAAACACCTTATACATTTCACTCCATCCTGTGCCTGATTGTTCTTTAATCAGGTTAAACAATGGAGGAACGTCAAATAAATTATCTTTTATAACATGTACATTTTCTACAAAATGAAGCACCTTAGTTTGCGCTCCTCCACTGCAATGCACCATTCCGTCAATTTTTCCTTTAAACTGCTCAAGAACTTTCTTAATAATAGGCGCATAAGTTCGCGTAGGCGATAAAACCAATTTACCAACGTCTATGGAAACCCCATCTAACCGATCCGTTAGGTGATAAGATCCTGAGTATATAAGTTCATCCGGTATTTGAGCATCAAAAGTTTCTGGATATTTTTCCTTGATGGCACCACCAAATACATCATGGCGAGCACTCGTCAATCCATTACTTCCCATACCACCATTGTACTCTGTTTCATAAGTGGCTTGCCCAAATGAGGCTAATCCAACAATTACATTTCCAGGTTTTATGTTGTGATTGGAGATAACATCAGATTTTTTCATTCTACAAGTAACCGTAGAGTCTACTATAATCGTTCTTACTAAATCTCCTACATCGGCAGTTTCTCCTCCTGTAGATGTAATTCCAATTCCTTGACTTCTTAAATTTTCTAACACCTCTTCTGTGCCATTTATAATGGCAGATATTACTTCACCGGGAATCAAATTTTTATTTCTACCAATGGTCGAAGACAGCAAAATATTATCGACAGCTCCTACACAAAGCAGGTCATCTGTATTCATTATTATAGCGTCTTGCGCAATACCCTTCCAAACAGAGATATCACCAGTTTCTTTCCAATAAGCATAGGCCAGGGAAGATTTTGTCCCTGCTCCATCGGCATGCATCACTATGCAATGATCTTTACTTCCTGTTAAGTGATCAGGAACTATTTTACAAAATGCTTGAGGAAAAAGTCCCTTATCTACATTTTTAATTGCGGTGTGCACATCCTCTTTAGATGCGGAAACACCTCTTTGGGCGTATCGTTCGTTATTACTCATTTCTATAAAATAAAAAAACATCCCCTTCGTAGACTTACGAAAGGGACGTTTAGTATAAAAAATTCTATTGCGCTACTCTTGACCGTCAGGAGCAGAAGTATCATCGTTATTCTCTGAAGGTGACTCATCGCCAGAATCACCAGTTTCAGTTTCAGGAGTTACATTCTTAGGAATATAATCCGTTCTTAAAATGGAGAATTCCGTACGTCTGTTCAATTGGTGAGCAGCTTCTCTCTCTTCTTCGGTAGCAAGTTTGTTAATTTCAGCATCAGAAATCAACAAAGCAGTTTCTCCGTAACCCTTAGGCTCCATTCTTTCTTTTTCAATTCCTAAGCTTACTAAGTAATTAACAGCAGATTCAGCACGACCTTGAGAAAGTTTTAAGTTATAAGAATCACTACCTCTACTATCTGTATTTGCTTTTAACTCAATTGTAATATTCGGGTTATCAGCCATAATTCGATACAAGTAGTTTAATGAATCTTTTGCCTGATCGGTCAGCGTGGTTTTATTAAACTCATACAAAATTTCAGGTAGCTTAATTGGGTCTTTAGTAATTGGCTGAAGCTCGTACAAATGAGCAAATCGTTTACTTTCTTCTAACCCAACAGTCGTTTCATTTCCTTTTGCATTTAAGTAACCAGGCTTTTTCACAGATAAGGAGTAAGAAGTTTCAGGATTGATGTATGGATCACCGGCATTATCAGCAAATTCAAAAGTACCAGCAGCATCTGTTTCAGCTTCTGCAGTAGAACCATCAGTACCTACTAGCGTAATTGTTGCTGCCACTAAAGGCTCACCAGTCTCTAAATCTTTAACTATACCTCCTAATACAAATAATAACGGAGGCTCAGCAAACGACCAAATATCGTCTAACCCTTTACCACCTTGTCGGTTAGAAGTAAAGTAACCTTTATTATTATTTCCGTCAAAAATAATTCCAAAGTCATTAGAATAAGAGTTAATCGGAGATTTTAAATTTGTAGGATTTCCCCACTTATTTTCACCCATTATATCGGTTTTGAAAATATCAAGTCCACCCATACCAGGTAGGCCATCAGAGGAGTAATAAAGCGTTCCATTCTCATGAATATAAGGAAACATTTCATGCCCTGAGGTATTAATCTCTGGACCCAAATTAATTGGCTCAGACCAACCTTTAGATCTAGAAATTAGTCTGACATACCACAAATCTTTTCCACCATATCCACCCTCTAAGTCAGCAGCAAATATTAATGTTTTATCATCTTCTGTTAAGGCTGGGTGACCAATAGTTGTGCTATCTGTTCCAATAGGAATAACTTCTTCCTGACCAAAACCACTTCCCATTTTCTTAGCTTGATAAATCTTACAGCCAAAATAGCCTTTTTTATCAACCATACATTTTGTGTAAAAGATGGTATTTTTTCTTTTATTCATTACTGCAGAACCTTCTTCGCTTTCAGTATTTATACCTTCAACCAACACCGGCTCACTCCACTTACCCTTTCTATCTCTAGTAGATTGATATAAATCAGCAAAGCTTTGACCAGTAACAGCAGAAACACCTGAGCCCGTAGAGCCCTCTCTTAATGAAGTGAAAATAATTTCATCGTTATTCTTATCAGAAAATGTAGGAGAAAAATCGTACCCTTCAGAGTTAATCAAGCTCATTGGCTCTACAATATACTTGGTTGGTTGGTCCAGCCATTTTTGGGCCTGCTCAGCAGAAGTAACACCTTGCTGACCTCTAGGATCTTCAGGCACTTCAGCCATATACTTTTTAAATTGGACAATTGCTTCGTCATATTTACCTCCCAACTTCTTCATTTCACCTAAATGCAAATAAGAAGTAGGGTCATTATAACGAGCCAAAATAGCTTTATCATACCAAACTTC
>TARA_R110002049_G_scaffold107240_1_pt1 | contig 11935 bp, 9 predicted proteins | sample TARA_R110002049 | Tara Oceans TARA_R110002049 (sample SAMEA4396941) | marine metagenome | biome: Polar Biome; feature: [SRF] surface water layer (ENVO:00010504); material: water (ENVO:00002006), including particulate matter (ENVO:01000060) such as... | depth 5 m
GACCACTCACTTTGTCGAACTTGCTCAGGCCATTCTCTTTCGTGGCGCCGGATTGGGAATTGTCTGGCCGCATTTGTTGGCGCTGGTCATCATTGGCAGCGCGTTTTTTTTGGCCGCCCTGTTAAGGCTCAGAAAAGCACAAGAATGATCCAGCTTATATGCGATCCGTCGCTGGCCTGTCAGCTATCTCTACTACTTCCCCGATGGGAGGAAAATCTTGGGCGGTTAGCGTCTCGCGCTCCAGCAGCATGGCGGCACCGGTCTCCAGTACCTTACGGCGCCTAGTCAGTATCTGGGTGGCTTTATCAAAAGCGTCGTCGACCAGCCTGCGTATGGCAGTATCGATTTCACGAGCAGTTTCCTCAGAGTAGGTCTTGGGCTTTGCAAGCCCAAATTTGTCGCCTAGAAAAGCTTGTCGGTCTTCCTCGTAAATGACTTGACCGCCTTCCTCACTCATTCCGAACCGGGTGACCATGCTACGGGCAATATCGGTCACCTTGGCCAAGTCATCAGCCGCTCCAGTTGAGATTTCATTGAAAATCATGCGTTCGGCGGCTCGGCCGCCCATCAGCACTGCCATGCGACTCTTTAGGTCGGCAACCGTTTGCAGGAAACGCTCCTCTGTTGGGCGCTGGATTGTATAGCCCAAGGCGCCCACCCCACGTGGAATGATAGAGATTTTGTGTACAGGGTCCATTCCAGGCAACGAAGCGGCGACGAGCGCATGGCCCATTTCGTGATGCGCTACTACGCGTCGCTCATGTTCATTAAGCACACGGCTTTTCTTCTCCAGTCCAGCAACGATGCGCTCCACGGCGAGTGTAAAATCGCTTAATGTCACCGCATCGGCATCACGGCGCGTGGCTAGCAGAGCCGCTTCATTGACCAAGTTGGCTAGATCAGCACCGGTAAACCCTGGGGTCAAGGCGGCTATCTGCTCGGCATCGACATCAGACGCCAGCTTGTTAAGGTGTTTTAGATGTACATTGAGAATGGCAATACGTCCCCGACGCTCGGGGCGATCAACCAAAACCTGACGGTCGAAGCGTCCTGCACGCAGCAGGGCGGGATCAAGGATTTCGGGTCGGTTAGTCGCGGCCAGAAGTACAATCCCGGATGATGTATCAAAGCCATCTAGCTCAGTTAGTAGCTGGTTGAGGGTCTGTTCCTTTTCGTCATGACCGCCACCGAGCATACCAAGCCCTCGGGCGCCGCCGAGTGCATCCAGTTCATCAATAAAAATGATACATGGCGTGGCTTTTGCAGCTTGCTCAAAGAGGTCTCGAACTCGGGCTGCCCCCACGCCGACGAACATCTCTACGAACTCGGACCCTGAAATCGAAAAGAAGGGAACGCCAGCTTCGCCAGCCACGGCACGGGCCAGCAGCGTCTTGCCAGTGCCAGGAGGGCCGACCAGCAGAATGCCCTTTGGCACGTGGGCGCCTAGTCGTCCGTAACGCTGTGGGTCACGCAAAAAGGCCACTACTTCCTTGAGTTCATCCTTGGCTTCGTCAATGCCAGCCACGTCGGCGAAGGTCACCTTGGTTTCGGTTTCAACATAAACACGGGCTTTCGATTTGCCCAGTGTCATCATGCTGCCGAGGCCTCCCTGACTTGATACCATACGGCGCAGGAAAAATCCCCAGATAGCGAATACGAGCAGGAACGGCAAGAGCCAAGAAAGCAGAGAGGTCAGCCATGACTCACTAGGCGCACCATTGAAAGTGACATCGTATTGGGCTAGGTCATTGGCCAAGGTCGGGTCGATGCGATAGGTGGTGAAGCCAGTAGTACCGTCGGAGAGTGGCGTATTGTAGGTGCCTTTGATCCGCTCTGAACTAACATCAAGCGTGTTGATGATGCCTTGCTCAAGATGATGACGAAACTCGGAATAGGGAATCGGTTCATAGGAACGCCCCTCCGCAATGAAATCCTGAGCCAATAGGACAAAAATATAGCCGAAAATAAAAAAGAGGATATATGCTTGGTAACGTTTGTCCATGCTAACCTCAATGCGGCTTCCTAGAAGGCCTTATTGGAGGAGGATTCGCCCTCGTTACTGGTCGCGCAGTTTTTGCAGCGGGTTGTGTAGGGCAATGCCTTGAGACGATCTGGTGCGATGGGCTTGCCGCATTCCTCGCAGAAGTCTCCGACCTGGGCAGCGATGCGTGCCAAGGCGCGTTCGGCCTGGGCCAGTTCTAGCCTGGCTTCTTCCTCCAGCCGCGCGACAACTTCGTCGTTTTGAACCTCTAGCGCCTGATCATCAAGATCTTTATTCAGAGCGCCACTGCTTCGATGCTGGTGTTCTTCATAGTGATGGATGCGGGCTTTGAGCTCTAACCGTAGGTTGTCTAGCCAGGCCTTTCTATCTTGAGTAGACATGATGTACCCGTTAATGTTGGTTAGTACGTGGCTCTATTGAGCGGTATATGGCATCTAATACACTTGGTACAGCTCGCGTTATGCTCAAACCTGTTTTAATCGGGCCGACGGTGGCGTTACACCATCACGGCTTTCTGAGTAAGGTCCAACAGCATGAGCGCTAGAACTTGTAGCTGTGACTAAAGATCTTCCAGCTTTTCCGCGTCTCGTATCATGCGCATGATTTCGTGTTGTTCTAAAGCGAGGAGGCCATTCAATAATTCCTCGGTGGACGAGACTTCAGCCCGTGTCGATAAATAGCGATAGAGATCAATAATACGATCATGTACTGCTAGCAAAGAGCGCAGGACATCGTCAGTGCTCATGTTGGCAAAGTCTAAATTACCCAGTGTTTCAAGCTTGAAAGGGTACTTGTCAAAGTATTCTGCACACCACGTTTGGAGCGTGGCTTTCTCTGCATCTTCCTCGCTCAATGCTATGACCCTGCTAAGTTCTTGTTCATGTTGGGAAAGATAGTCAAGTAACATGCGCAGCTTTTCTTGCCGGGCATCCATGGCGGCGCGCTTCAGTGTATCGGCCAGATTGGCATGCAATTTCCGGGTCAGCTCCAATATGTCTTTAATGGTTTCAACCGTCATGCCCTTGTCCTATCTCAGGTTGGCTCTTGTTGGAAGTGATGCGTTACTGAGCAGAATCTTTAGATCTCACACCAAATGCGCTCTCTTAGGTCATCGCTGAGCTTTGATACCTTACGCGCGCGTTTTAACGTCGCTTCTGTCATATCACCAGTGATTTCATGATAGCAGGACACCATAGACGAAGGTGTTAGCAGACCCTCAAGGCCCAACATGCAGCTTGTCAGCTTGTTGCAGGAACTCGTCACGGTTGAAAAGAAGTCTAGTTCGTGACGCGTTGCGTCATTCAGTGTCTCTAGCCAAATTCGCTGCAACTTGATCGCTGTATTAGTGGATTCCATCCACGGTTGAGACCACAAAACGAGCAAGTTTTCTGTGAGAGGTGCTTTCAAAGGCTGTTTTGTAAGATCTGACGTTACCATTTTATTGTCCTCTTTGAAGGTAAGGCCGTATAGATGGCTTTAATGTTGTTGTAATATTTTATGTTTTTACCAGCCAGCCGACACTGACGTTTTATGGTGTCTATACAAAAAGTTAGCTAGAACTCCAATAATAACTTTCAAATAGTATAGACGACATGGGTGCACAAAAATTTGACCGTTGTCAGCTTTATGGCTTGAAATTTTTTATGGATAGTATGCTTGATTTCAAGGAGAGAGCTGCTGCTAAGGATGGGGTGCCTTGTTGTTTTGAAAATGATAACCTAAATGATTAGATTTTTAGTTATCATGATAGTGATAAAGTATTAATAGTTGATTAGTTAAAAAACAGGTAAGATTTTAATGAGTGTTAATTTTTTAATGTTGATATAGAAAATTGACCGGTATCATAGAAAACGAGCTTTACCTCACACTAGGATGCCCTTTGAAAAGCTGCCCATTGTTGGGCTTTTTTTGATGATTAGAGGGCTTTAATGATGGATAACTTGACAGCACTTACTTATCTACCGCAAGACCAGTTGAGCTTAGCTTATTTGCACGAGGTACGTGAGCTGAATCGCTACCGGGGCTTGGCACTGAGTTTTCTGCCCTTTGATCCACCTATTAGTCGCCTGATGGATGCGATTGGTATGGAGTGTGTGCACAGACTCTGCAGTTTGCAGGAAGTGGCTAGTCAGATGGAGCTTGGCGCTTGCGCAAATGCTAACCAGCAAAAGGAGCCTCCTTTTTTTAATAAAGTTAATAAGCACCTCTTCGTTGTTGATGAAAATATGGGGAAATACCTACTAGCAAATGCCGAAAAATCCGCTGAAGCGACGTGTACGTTCTTTGGTTGGCTGCTGGAAACAAATGCGACGCCTGAGCTACATCAGCCATTATTCGACTTTGTGACACAGAAAACGAAAGAGTGCCATGTGCTTCGGGAGTGTCGTGAGCAGTGGGGAGTAGGCTCTTCTAAGTTAAGTCTTGCGATGTGATTAAAGCGCCGCTTTGTACACAACATATGTCAGCGGAGGAGCATATTTCTACTGACGCAGAGTGAGCCACGTTGAGAGGTTTTTTTTTGCGCTAGATCAATACTGTTATGAGTAAGTGCTTTTATTTGCTTGGAGAGCTTCTCTTCAAGAGAGCTTACACTATAACTATTCATACTCTACTAATAGTCGCTGTGGTCGAGGCATGGGTTTGTGCAAAAAATAGCGCACAAAAGCTAGGTAAGGGACGTTAGTTAAATTGTAGTTTACGTGCTTAGGGAAGTCGCATGAAGGTCATGGTGCTTGAGAAACAGGGTGGGCCTTTGCAGTGTCATGAAAGGGTAATTCCTACGCCGGGGCCGGGGCAGGTACTGCTTAAAGTAGAGGCGTGCGCCGTGTGTCGTACTGACTTGCACCTACTCGATGGAGAATTGCCAGACATCCATTATCCGATTATTCCTGGCCACGAAATTATTGGTCATGTTGTCGAGTGTGGCCCTGGTGTGTCGCTGGAGAAGGGAGTACGACTGGGTATTCCCTGGCTAGGGTATAGCTGCGGTGAATGCCGTTACTGTTTACATGGGCAGGAGAACCTTTGTGATCAGGCGCGCTTTACTGGCTACCAGATTGATGGTGGCTTTGCTGAATACACGCTGGCGGACCATCGCTTCTGCTTTTCAATCGGCCCCGACTATAGCGCTGTAGAAGCAGCTCCACTGATGTGTGCTGGTCTGATCGGCTATCGTTCTCTAGTCATGTGTGGCGATGACCTGCAGCGTCTCGGTATTTATGGCTTTGGCGCGGCGGCGCATATCGTGGCGCAGGTCGCAAAACGGCAGGGCGTGGAAGTGTACGCCTTTACTCGCCCGGGCGATAAAGCGTCTCAACGATTTGCGCAACACTTGGGCGCGATGTGGGTAGGTAGCTCTGAACAGTTGCCGGAGGTACCCCTGGATGCCGCTATCATTTTTGCACCCGTGGGGAAGCTGGTACCCCTTGCACTTCGTGCCGTGCGCAAAGGGGGAGTCGTTGTCTGTGGCGGTATACACATGACTGACATTCCCTCTTTCCCTTATGCGCTACTCTGGGGAGAGCGCCAATTACGCTCGGTAGCTAACCTGACCCGCCAGGACGGTAAGGCGTTTTTATCGCTGGCCTCCCAAGCGGCCCTTCAAACCAGTACAACCTGCTATCCGCTCCACGCTGCTAATGAAGCGCTTAAGGATCTCAGGGAAGGCAAAGTAACCGGCGCTGCAGTATTGGTGATGGAGACATCACCAGCATCTGAGATGTTCGATGTCGATTCGTAAGTTGGGTACTTTGTTTTCCCACACCACGATCACTTTGCTTGCTGCCATGACCGTGATGAAGTCGATACCGTGACGGTGGTGATCTGTGACAGTGATTGCTTATTCCTCTTGGATACGTCTGCCAGGGAGTCAGGATGGAAACGCCTACTGCCGATACCAGTTTGTTATTAGATAACTCGTCTTTGGGGGTTCATGCTAGGCATATTGATGAGGTCCTTGCGGACTTGAAGACTTCATCGTCGGGTCTGACAGCAGGCGAAGCGACCAGGCGCTTGGCTAAGTACGGACGCAACCAGTTACCGGTAGTGGCTGGCCGCCACCCACTGTTTCGTTTTCTTGCGCATTTTCATAATGCATTAATCTATTTTCTGTTAGCGGCAGCGCTTGCTGCATCACTGCTAGGGCATTTTGTCGATGCATCGGTCATTGCTGCGGTGGTCTTAGTCAACGCCGTGGTCGGTTTTATTCAGGAAGGTAAGGCGGAAAAGGCGCTGAGCGCGATCCACAATCTTATCGCCCCGCACGCTTATCTGGTAAGAGAAGGAAGGCGAGTCAAGGTGCCTGTCGAAGAGATTGTACCTGGGGATATCGTGTCGCTTGAGCCAGGGGAACGGGTCCCTGCTGACCTGCGGCTTATTCGTACGAGTGCTTTACGTATCGAAGAAGCCATTCTGACTGGTGAGTCGGTAGCAGCAGAAAAGCAGGTAATACCAGCATCAAAGGAAGCTGCGCTGGGTGACCGGCACTCAATGGCCTATTCGGGTACGCTGGTGGCTGCTGGGCAAGGGCTAGGTGTCGTGGTCGCAACGGGGGGTGCTACGGAAATCGGGCGCATCAGTGCTTTGTTGCGAGAGGTGCAGCCATTGACCACACCGCTGCTGCGCCAGATTAATCATTTTGGAAAGCAGTTTACTTGGATCACCCTGGCGGTGGCGGCCGTACTCTTTGCCTTTGCGGTATTAGTACGTGGCTATGCATGGCCGGACGCACTGATAGCTGTCGTTGCTCTGGCGGTGGGGGCTATTCCTGAAGGCTTACCAGCAGTCATCACCATTACATTGGCTATTGGTGTACAGCGCATGGCGCGTCGTCATGCAGCGATCCGGCAGCTACCGGCGGTAGAAACACTCGGCGCTACGTCGGTCATCTGTTCCGATAAGACCGGCACCTTGACGCGTAACGAAATGACAGTGCGACGGCTGGAAGTCCCTCATGGGCAGTACACGGTGACAGGTTCGGGCTATGTGCCGGAAGGTCGGCTGGAAGCCGCTTCTACCGATGATGCTGCTGCGGATAAACAGCGGCTAGAGAGTAGTTGTTTAGTGCTATCGGGAGCGCTGTGCAACGATGCCCAATTGAACCAGGAAAATGGTGCTTGGCATGTGATGGGCGATCCGATGGAAGGGGCGCTGGTGGCGTTGGCGATAAAAGCTGGTTTGGAGCCGGAGCTAACCCGCCATGAATGGCCGCGACTTGATGAGATCCCCTTTGATGCCAAGCATCGTTTTATGGCCACGCTTCATCGCCATTCAGCAGGCGATGGTCGGATTTTTGTCAAGGGCGCCCCCGATGAACTGCTGACGAGATGTATCGCCCAAATAGATGGTGAAGGGACGGCGCCGTTAGACCGAGATACCTGGGGCGCCAAGGTCGCGAATGCAGCCGCCCAGGGAGAAAGAGTGCTCGGCTTTGCGGTTAAAACAGTAGCCTCCGATATTGATAAGCTGGCTTTTTCCGACCTGGATGGGCTTGTCTTCATTGGCCTGATAGGGTTTATCGACCCCCCGCGCCAAGAGGCAGTGGCCGCCATTAAAGAGTGCCACTCTGCAGGTATTGCGGTGAAAATGATTACCGGTGATCACGCTGAGACGGCTGCGGCGATTGCTCGGCAGCTAGGATTTGGAGAGGAACCATACGTCCTGACGGGGCGTGATCTTGATGACATTTCAGACACTGACCTGCCTGCTATCGTGACCGAAACCAGTGTGTTTGCTCGAACCAACCCTGAACACAAACTGCGTATCGTGCGTGCCTTGCAGTCGACGGGGGCGATCGTGGCCATGACCGGCGATGGCGTCAATGATGCACCGTCGTTGAAGCAGGCAAATGTCGGTGTTGGCATGGGGCATAAAGGGACTGATGCAGCGAAGGAGGCCTCCCAGATGGTCTTGCTGGATGATAACTTCGCCTCCATCGTCGCTGCAGTGAATGAAGGGCGAGTAGTCTATGACAATATCCGCAAAGTAACCGCGTGGACACTGCCTACTAATGGCGGCGAGGTATTGGCGGTGATTGCCGCTATCTTGTTTAACTTCTCAATGCCGATGTCTGCGGTGCAGATTTTGTGGATCAATCTTGTTACGGCGGGCACCCTTGGCCTTGCTCTAGCGTTCGAACCGGCAGAGCCCAACGTCATGCAGCGCCGCCCTAGGCCTGCCAACCAAGGGCTGCTGACACCTTTTTTGATCTGGCGGGTAGCGCTTGTGTCGTTCCTGTTTCTGGCAGCGGTGTTGGGCGTATTTTTTTACTCACTAGGGCGAGGGGATGAGCTTGCGATGGCTCGCACCTTAGTGGTCAATTTGATCGTCGTATTGGAAATTTTCTATCTATTTAACGTGCGCTATCTACACTACACTTCATTTAGCTGGCAGGGGCTAATAGGCACCCCCGCTGTGCTGTCTGCTGTCACTGTGGTGATCGTTGCTCAGGCATTGTTTACCTACTGGCCTGTTATGCATGCCCTTTTCGATACGCGTCCGTTAGCATTTTTGGATGGCGTATTAGTCATCAGCATCGGCATGGTGATGATGGCTATATTGGAAGTCGAGAAAATTGTGATGCGCCGAACAGGCTGGCTAAATCAATAAACAGAGGTAGAGGAGTGTGTCTAGGATTAAGCAAGTACGTGCTCGGCTGCTAACGCTTGATCCGTTTCCTGTATGGCTGTTTGTTGGCTTTGTGCTGTTCTGGATATGGCTGGCCATAGCACCTTATTACCGCTCAGATTGGCTGCTTGAAAATATTCTGGTGTTTGCCGCGGTGCCCGTATTGGGTTGGTTGTGGTATCAGGGTGGTGTCTCGCGTCTGGCATGGTTAAGCATTTTTCTATTTTTAATATTTCATGAAGTTGGTGCTCATTATACCTATTCTGAAGTGCCCTATGACCACTGGTTGAGAACACTGTTTGGGTTTTCTCTGGACCAACGGTTTAGCTTTGAGCGTAATCAGTACGACCGCTGGGTACATTTCCTTTATGGACTGCTACTTTTTCCACTGATGAAAGATCTTGTGAAAAGACACCTACTATATGAGGCAGTTTTATGGCGCCTACTACCGGTGGTGCTGATTTTATCCCATTCGGCGTTTTATGAGATTGCTGAGTGGCTGGCTGTTGTACTCTTCCCAGGGGAATTGGGGGAGTCATACCTAGGTGCCCAGGGAGATATTTGGGATGCGCAGAAGGATATGGCGTTAGCACTTTTAGGAGCTTTCATAGCCAGTGCGCTGAGTGTGTCAGTGCGCTATTTAGTAGCTAGAATTAGCTCGGCCGCCAATAAATAGGCAGTTTTAATAGTGGGTAGAAGCTATTCTAAAATACATCAATGCACCACTGAAAGGAGTGGTAGCATTGTGCTTTACTACTGCTAACAGTTGCATGGGGTGATAGATAAAAAATATTAACTTTAGTATTCTCTTGTTGATTTAGTCATATGAAAATCTTGCAGTTTATTAAGTTGTTTTATAGCGTTTATTTGAGGCGCTATGCAGTAAGTGTATAAGTTTTTTAGGGGTTGGATATGGGGTTTGTATGATTACGTCTTAAGACTTATTTGGTTGCTTAAGTCGCTAAAAGTTGTTGCCTATCGTTTTGCGTGTTTTATTTATTTCTCTAATCGTGGAGGGTTTATTCCACTATATATTAGTGGGCGACGCTCAGCTTCGTTAGCTAGCCAGGCTCAAAGAACACAAAATGAATAGCGTCTTCATCAAGCTAGCCATACAGAGCTATGCTTTTCTGACATAGCTGCCGGGGGCGTTTTCGAGAGGTGGGTAGTTTTGTGAACCAACGTGAGGTGCCTCGACAAGGGGGCCTGATCTTGCTGCCAACCATGATTGCCATGCACCCCACCAGGAGCCTGGCTTAATTGCTGTACGCTCCAGCCACGTGTCTGGATCAATATAGGAGTCACCTTCAAAGGCGGTGGCTATTCGATAATGCCGATGCGATTGTTCAGGGGGACTAATAATACCCGCGTTATGACCACCGCTAGTGAGCAAAAAAGTAATCTCCGGTGCATCTGCAAGAAGGTGCAATCTATAAGTGGATCGCCATGGTGCGACATGGTCCCACTCTGTGCCAACACAGAAAATAGGTATTTGTATATCGCTAAGCGCCACCGGGCGGCCTTCTACCCGCAAGCGTCCTTCGGCTAAGTCATTATTTAAAAATAGGGTACGCAAATATTCAGAATGCATACGGTAGGGCATGCGCGTTGCATCGGTGTTCCAGGCGAGAAGGTCGTTAATGGGTTGCCTTGTGCCTAACAAATACTCGTTCACGGCCCGGGACCAGATTAAATCGTTGGAGCGCAGTATCTGGAATACCCCTGACATTTGTTTCGTATCGAGAATGCCCTGAGCCCACATTAAGTCTTCAAGGAAAGCGAGCTGCTTTTCATCAATAAAAAGCATTAGTTCACCAGCTTCTCGGAAGTCCGTTTGTGCGGCGAAGAGTGTCATTGAGGCCAAGCGGTTGGCTCCATTTCTGGCCATCGCAGAAGCGGTAATGGCCAACAGGGTGCCGCCCAGGCAGTAGCCTACCGCATGTATTTTCTGACTAGGAAATAAGTTTTCGATGACATCGAGACTCGCCAGAATGCCTTGTTGCCGATAGTCATCCATTCCAATATCGCGATCTTCGGCCGTTGGGTTGCGCCAGGAAATTATAAAAACCGTATGGCCATGATCGACTAAGTACTTAACAAGCGAGTTATGGGGGGACAAATCCAGGATGTAATACTTCATGATCCATGCAGGCACAATGAGTATAGGCATCACATGTACTTCTTCTGTAGTAGGGGTGTACTGGATTAGCTCGATCAGATGATTGCGAAAGATAACCTTGCCCGGTGTAATTGCTACATTTTCACCAACGACATACATTTCAGAACCCGCTGACCTTTTGCCGAGATAGTGGTTTTGGATATCTTCACAGTAGTGCTGCAGCCCTTGTATTAAGTTGGCTCCAGCGCTCTCAACAGTTTTTTGGAGCACCGCGGGATTAGTCAGTAAAAAATTGGAGGGCGAGAACACATCAAGCCACTGGCGGGCACCGAATTCTACTGCCTGCTCGTGATGCAGGGATAAGCCGCGTAGTCCGGTGGTGGCGTTATGCCACCACTGCTGTTGAAGAAGGAAGCCCTGATAAAGCAGATTATAGGGGAAGTAACGCCAGGCAGGGTCACGAAAACGACGATCCTGGGGCAGGGGATCAATACAAGCTGTGGCATTGGGGTCGAAGGCCGAATGGCTGGCCCAAGACAGCAAGCGTAGCTGTTTCTTCATTGCTTTTTGTACTAGATGAGCTTGAGTTCCAGGAGAAGTCTGGAGGCTTGATAGCCAGTCCAAGTAAGTCAGCATGGCCGATGTAGGAGAAATGCCGAGTGTTAGCCCTGCCAGTGATGCTCGTACCAGCCTGTCCAAATGTTGGTATTGTGTCTCATCATAAAGCATTGTTATTAACCCTAGAAACTGAGCGTTAATTTATCTAACAATAACACTTACTTACCTTTACTGGTTCACTTTACTCGAGTGCCAAGTGACGCTGATGCCACTGTACTTTAAGCTGTCCGTATATATAACAAAAGCAATATCGAAAAATTATTGTGATATGAGTTCTATTGATAGGTTTAATATGAGTTCAAATTAGCTGCTACACAATAATTTTACTACCATTTTATAGGTGAGTTGGCGTGAAGCTGGTTTTAATTGCTCTGGATCAAGTTTTTTGCGTATTAGTGCTTTTTGATTACATGTGTCACCTTCTAAATAAAAATGTTTGCGCTATAAATATACCATGGCTTGTAATGTAGCCATTGAGAAAAAGAAGAATAAAAATGCAATTTAGCCTTTTTCTTAAGTAAAAGAAATACATAGGAGTAGTGTCATGGAAAAAGCAATCAGCAAGCCTGTAA
>TARA_R110002049_G_scaffold138781_3_pt1 | contig 11935 bp, 12 predicted proteins | sample TARA_R110002049 | Tara Oceans TARA_R110002049 (sample SAMEA4396941) | marine metagenome | biome: Polar Biome; feature: [SRF] surface water layer (ENVO:00010504); material: water (ENVO:00002006), including particulate matter (ENVO:01000060) such as... | depth 5 m
GGCCTGGCACGGTCGACACCTTGTTATCGGCTTTGCCTCAGGCGACATCCCTTCCATGCCCGCCAACATCGCACTGCTAAAAGAAGCCCAGCTGGTCGGCGTCTGGTGGGGCACCTGGATAGCCAAACACCCTGGCGAACACGCGCGGAATATGCAGGAATTAGCGGCATGGGTTGCAGACGGTAGGTTGCGAGCAACCGTCAGCGAAACATTCGCGCTGGACGATTACAAAGCGGCTTTCCGCCGCCTTTCCGAACGCAAGGCGATGGGCAAAGTCATTCTGCGCATGGATAATGCCGCGGCGTCATCCGCATGACATACCCTGGGAGTAACACACATTGAATTTTCTGCTGAGTATTGTTGCTCTGCTGCTCGGCCCGGTCATCTATGCCTGGGGCCGCAAACGTCCGATCGCCAAGCAGATGCTCGACGGCTTCGTACTTGTTGTCGTTGCGGGCATCGTCTGTATCAATATCATTCCGAGCGCACTCGACACCGGCGGCTGGTGGGCCACCGTCGCACTAGCCGCCGGACTGTCGTTTCCGATTTTTGTCGAAAAGACGTTTCGACACTCTGTACACAAAGCACATGCATTTATCGTCATACTGGCTGCCGTCGGCCTCATTTTGCATGCCCTGATCGACGGCATCGCACTATTGCCGGTTGTATCCGAGGCACTGAATCATGTCGGACCGCGAACTTATCCAGGGGATCCGGGGTCTACCTTTGCGAACCCGCTCGCAATTGGCGTGATCCTGCACCGTTTGCCGGTCGGCATGGCGATATGGTGGTCGGTACGGCCTAACTTCGGACTGACGGCCGCCGTTTCGACGTTTGCCTTGCTGATCGCAGCAACCGGCGCGGCCTATTTTTTCGGCGCACCGATTGTGGACCTGGCGGCTGATCGGAGCCTCGCTTTATTCCAGGCTTTCGTCGCCGGGTCGCTGGTACATGTTGTCGCTTTCGGGGTCAGCCATGATCACGACGGTACCGACGACGAAATAGTGCCCGCGAACAACTGGGGTTTCCGGGTCGGGCTATTGCTCGGCATGTTTATAGTTTTTTCGGTACCGCATATTCACTAGCTACCGTCAATTGACTAAGCAAAGGATACAGAAATGACAGGTAAACTATTGCTCGCCCTCACTCTGTTTTATTCGGCCGCGGCGCTGAGCGACACCGACCCCTACCTGTGGCTCGAAGAGGTTCAGGGAGAGCGCGCGCTTGACTGGGTTCGCAAACAAAACGCAGAAACCTTTGCCGAACTAAAGGACTCCGGCCTCTACGACACATTGTACGAAGAGGCTTACACAATCATGACTTCCGAAGCCCGACTGCCTAAAGGTCGAATTGTCGGCGATGAGTTTCACGACTTTTGGCAGGACAAAGAGCACGTTCGGGGCGTGTGGCGCCGCACCTCAATTAGCAGCCTCGCGAACGGTAAACCGAAGTGGGAAACCGTACTCGACATTGACAAACTGAGTCGCGACGAAGGTGAAAACTGGGTCTACAAGTCCATCGATTGCCGAGGCGATGAGAAGAGCAACTGCCTCGTAAGGCTGTCTCGCGGCGGCAAGGACGAATCCATCGTCCGCGAGTTTTCGCTCGCCAGCCGGACGTTTGTTGAAACCGGCTTCGTCGTACCCGAAGCCAAATCGAATGTCGCATGGCACGATACTGACACGCTGCTGGTTGCAACTGACTGGGGCGAGAACAGCCTGACCACCTCCGGCTACCCACGTGAAGCCCGCTTGTGGCGTCGTGGTACGCCGATACACACGGCAACCCCCCTTCTGACCATTGATGCCGACGATACCCTGCTGGCGCCCGTCGTTTATCACAGTAACGGCAAGGACTACCCGTTCCTCGCGCGCTTGCTTGCAGACTGGAACAATTATCTGCTAATGCCTGTTAGCGGCTCGAAGGCGGGTGCTGCGTTGCCATTGCCCCAGCGGATATTGCCGCATGGTGTCATTGACGGGCAGCTCATTGTAGGGCTCAAGGAAGACTGGCCAGTCGACGGCCAGGAATTCAAGTCTGGCGACATTATCGCTTACGACCTCGCGAAACAAAGCAGCGAACTCGTATTCTCGCCCAGCAGCAAGCAGGCGATTAATGAAGTTCGTATTGGTGAGGACAGCGTCTATCTACAGATGCTCGACAATGTTGCGGGACGTATCAAACGCCTGACGCGAGACGGAAACCGCTGGGTCACCAGTACTATTGATGTCCCTGACAACGGGGTCGCCATACTGGCGGCAACCAGCGGCAGCCGTACGGATCTGTTTGTCACCTATGAGAGCAGTATTCAACCTACAACGCTTTACCACGTCAGCGGCAAGAATAAGTTATCCGTCGTAGCTGAAATTCCACCGCTCTACGATGCAAGCAATGTTGTGATCGAGCAAAAGTTTGCGACCAGCAAAGACGGGACGCAAGTGCCGTACTTCCTTATTGGCCGCAAGGATGTGCTCGAGCAAGGCGACGCACCCACTATCCTCTATGGCTACGGCGGGTTCCTTGTCCCTATTCTGCCGGTCTACTATGAAGATCCGTCACGGCCACAACACGGCGCACTGGCAGGTAAGCTCTGGGTCTCGCGCGGCGGGGTGCTCGCATTGTCCAATCTCCGAGGTGGAGGCGAATTTGGTCCCGAATGGCACAAAGCGGCGCTGCGTGAGAACCGGCAACGCGCCTACGACGACTACTTCGCTATTGCTGAAGACCTGATTGATGCCGGCGTAACCTCACCGAAAAAACTCGGTGCGCTTGGCCGCTCCAATGGTGGCCTGCTGCTCGGTGTTGCACTGACGCAGCGGCCGGACCTGTTCGCAGCATTCGACATCGGTGTTCCGCTACTCGACATGAAGCGTTACAACAAGCTGCTGGCAGGTTCGAGCTGGATGGGCGAATACGGCAACCCGGACGTTGCTGAAGACTGGGAATTCATCAGCAAGTACTCGCCTTACCAGAATCTCCGGGAGGGCGCCGACTACCCCAAAGTATTGTTCTACACCTCTACCCAGGATGACCGCGTACACCCGGGACATGCTCGCAAGATGGCCGCCAGTCTCGAAGACATGGGTTACGACTTCTACTACTACGAGAACATGGAAGGTGGCCACGGCGGCACTGCCAACCAGGATCAGCTGGCTATGCGTACCGCGCTCGAATACGCCTACTTCATGCGCATGTTGATGCCTGCTGCATGGGACAACGATTAGCGGAGAAGGCCCATGATGCGGCAGGTCATTCGATAGCGAAGCTCGCGACCGTGCAGCCAACGGCAAAGATGGGCAGATCGGGTGTATAGAACTGGAGGTCACCTTTGCCACCGGCCGCGGCCGCGGCCGCAATATAGGTGCGGATTTCAAAACCGCCCTGACCGGCATCGCGATAGGTTTCCTCGTCGCTGTAGGACAGTAAGGCTTCCTTGTCCTGGCGCATCAGCCGGTCGAGAAACTCGCGATCCCAGGCTTCGTTGATCTTTCCGGAGTCTGGCGTTGCGGGCCAGTGTGAAATACCGCCCGTACCGACCACGGCGATCTTCTCGGGTACCGAGTCTGCCGCGCGTCGAATGGCTTCGCCGAACGCCCATGCCCTGTGCAATGGCGTGAGTGGCGGCCCCTGACAATTGATATTGACCGGTATGATCGGCAGATCGTAGTGCGGCGTCAGGAAATGCAGCGGCACCATGATGCCGTGATCAAATTTCCATTCTTCTGCATACGCGGTGTCCACGGTCTGCATGATTTCACGCACCAGCCGGACACCCAGGTCCGGCGCACCCGGCACTGTTGTCTTCTGAATTTTTAGCCACGCCGGATCTTCAATGGGTCCCGAATAAGTCTCGCCAATGCCAACACAGAAAGCCGGCATATTGTTCATGAAGAAATTCGCAAAATGCTCGGCGGCCATCACGATCAGCGCTTCTGCACCGGACGCCAGAATCTCCTGCCGCTGTTGTTCCAGCCGCGCGTAGAATTCGTCGCGCAGTGCAACGTTCTTTACCAGGTCAGCTCGACCTGTAATACCCGGCGCATGACTCAGGACACCTGAATAAACAAGGCTCATTTGCGTTTCTCTTTTTCTTCGACAGTGAAGCTGTCACCACCGCCCGTCATTGTGTAGACACCGGCGCGAACCGGTCCGTATTTTTCGATACCCTGGCGCATTTGCTCGAGATAGTCGAACCATTCAATGCCCAGAAAGGCTGCATAGTGCATCAGGATCTGGCCATTAACGCCCAGCACGTAGAGCAGCCCGATATCGCCATTCTGCAGAGCGCCGCGTTCCTCGTCAGTCAGCACGAAGTCGTTCATCAAACCGTCGAGATCTTCGCGATAGCGCTCCTGCGCTCCGTCATCGCGATTCAACTCGTAAAGAAATTTCTGCAGGTAGTAAAGACTCATAGTTGATGACTTTCCATTGATTGTTGCCTACTTGCCGAGCTTCGGCACCCGGTGTGTGCCCATCGCAACGCAGACGTTCTTGGTTTCCATGTAAAACTCAAAGCTGTAGTCGCCACCATCACGACCGATACCACTCGCCTTCATACCGCCGAACGGTGACGGCAAGTGCCGGTTGTTCTCGGAGTTCACCCAGATCATGCCCGCGTCAAGCTGTGCCGCCATCCGATGACCGCGGCCGATATCGTTGGTCCACACGTAACCTGCAAGTCCGTACTCGGTATCGTTTGCGATCTGCAGGGCGTCGGCTTCGTCTTTGAACGGCACTACTGTCAGCACGGGGCCGAAAATCTCCTGTTGTGCAATTCGCATGTCATTGCGTGCATTGGCAAATACAGTTGGCTGGACGAAGTTGCCCGGACCATCAACAGCCTTTCCGCCGATAGCAATACTCGCACCGTCTTCAACTGCGTAGTCGAAATAGCTACAAACCTTCCTGAAGTGCCGGTCGTGTACCAGCGGACCGATTTCTGTCTCCGGGTCCAGCGGATTGCCCACCTTGAGTTTGGCAACACGTTCAACCACCCGGGCAGTAAACTCCTCCTGGATTGATTCCTGTACCAGCAGGCGGCTCGACGAGGTGCAACGCTCACCGTTCAGGCTGTAGATCATGAATACAACGGCATCGAGTGCACGATCGAGATCCGCGTCGTCGAATACAACGACGGGGTTCTTGCCACCCAGCTCAAAATGCACCCGTTTCAGCGTGTCCGCGCCCTGGCGCATGATGTGACTACCGGTTTGCGACTCGCCGACAAAAGCAATCGCTTTGATCAGCGGATGCTCAGTGAGCGACTTGCCGGCTGTTTCGCCAAGCCCCTGAACACAATTCAACACACCCGCCGGCAGCCCGGCCTCGTGAGCGATTTGAGAAAGCAGCATTGCGGTGTACGGTGACCATTCGGCCGGCTTGTGCACCACCGTGCAGCCGGCAGCCAGGGCCGGCGCGATCTTCCAGGTTGACAGCATAAACGGCGTGTTCCAGGGGGTAATAACGCCGACCGGTCCGATCGGTTGCCGACTGGAGAAATTGATGTGTTCTTCGGCCGGCAAGGACAGGCCGTCATTTGCGCTCGGTGCCATGTCCGCAAAGAAGCGAAAATTCGCGGCGCCACGGATCGCAGCCTTGCTCATGAACTTCAGCGGCTGACCCGAATCGTAGCTTTCTACCAACGCGATCTGCCGCGCATTGTCCTCAATAGCGTCCGCTACCTTGTGCAGAATCTTTTTGCGTTCTTTACCAGGCAGTGATTTCCATTCCTGGAAAGCCTCGTCGGCGACTTTACATGCCGCATCAATATCATCGGCGTTGCCGGAGGCAATACTGCCAATAACAGAGTTGTCTATTGGCGTCAGGTTCTCGAAAACCTCGCCGGACCGTCCTGCGTCCTCTTTACCGTTGATGAAGTGCGGCAAGGTCGCGCTACGATACCCTGCAGTCAGCGCATCAAGTTCTTTCAGGTTCTTATCGAGTTCGGTCATTGTCATATCCTGGGTAGTAATTACTGTTTCAGTTCGCTCGGCGCGCCATGTACTCACGAATATTGCCCTGCTTCCAGCGCGTATCCGGGTCGATTTCCTGGATTTCGAACGACAGGGCGAGCGGCCTGCTGTCGTAAATCGCAGCGACGTGACGAGTCAGCGCTGCAAAAAGTTTTTCTCCGGCATCCATACGCACTTCGAGCGGCCTTCCGCGCGCGATGCGTAGTGTCACATTGATAAAGGCGTTGTCCGGATGTCCGTCGGCAATTTCAAAATGCTCGCGACGTGCAGCGCGGGTTCGAATGCCGCCGATCGGCAAAGCATCAATACTGATCGCCGTTTCATGCAGTGCACCGATCAGTTCTTCGATATCCAGATCGGTATCGAGATTGCCCGAATACTCAATAATTATGTGCGGCATACGCTCCGCCTCCGCGGCATTTGAATTCAATTAACATGTTAAGTATACTGCGCCGGTCGCAGGCGATCAAGTCGCCTAACCGCTTAATTACTCAATCAGGAACCTTTTGCAATGACAGACCTGGATCGTTTAAAGGGCTCTATGCCACCTGTTGTGACACCCATTCGCAATGGCGAAATTGACTACGAGGCCTATGCGGGCCTGGTTGAATACCAGGTGGCGGAGGGATCGCACGGCATTCTCGTAAACGGCACGACGGCGGAACCGTCGACGCTGACTACCGCCGAGCGCAACAAGCTGGTCGATATCGCCATTGAGACTGTTAATGGTCGCGTCCCGGTGGTCGCGGCAACCGGTTCCCAGTCGCTGGCTGAGACAGAGGCATTGACGTCACACGCCGCCAAAGCCGGTGCCGACGCCCTGCTGGTGGTAACGCCCTACTACATTCGACCGCCGCAACGTGGCCTGATCGAGTATTACCTGCAGGTTGCATCAAGCCATGAAACGCCCTGGATGATTTATCACATACCAGGACGCACCGCGATCAACGTAACGCTCGACTCTATGAAAACTCTGCGCGAAAAGTCTCCAACGTTTGTCGGCATGAAACATGCTGTCAACGACCTTGGTTTCGTAACTGAGTGTTTTGAGGCCCTGGGCGACGACTTCAAAGTGTTTGTCGGACTCGAGGAGCTGTCTTTCCCCATGATGACCATCGGCGCCTGTGGACTAATGAACGCAGTCGGCAATTTACGGCCTGGCGTTTTGGCCGAGATGTGCGATGCCGTCTGGGCCAGCGATCTTGCAAAGGGACGTGAACTGCACCAACGCCTGCTGGAAATTAACCAGTCGGTATTCTTCGACACGAACCCCATTCCGATGAAGTACATGATGAAGAAGCTCGGACTGATGCCAACTAACGAACATCGCCTGCCGATGAGTCCGGCGACCCCGGAACTGGAACGACGCCTGGATGCCGTTCTGGAGCGAGCCGGCCTTCTTGAGAACGGAGAGACAGCATGAAGTTTGTAAGTTTCGAACATCAGGGCAATGCCAGCTTCGGCGCAGTCGTAGACGACAAGCTTGTGGATCTCGGCGCGCGCCATCCTGAACTTGCTGACCTGCGCGATGCAATTCGCAAGGATCAGCTCACTGCGCTTAGTGCGGAGGCCGCATCGCTGGAGCCAGACCTGGCCATCGGGGACATCACATTCCTTCCGCCTGTCCCGAACCCTGAAAAAGTAATTTGTATCGGCGTTAACTATGCAAATCGAAATGCTGAGTACAAAGACGGAAGCAGCGCGCCCAAGTACCCGAGCGTATTCATGCGCACGCGCGAGTCGCTGGTCGGTCATGAGCAGGCACTGATGGACCCGCCGGAGTCCGACCAACTCGACTACGAAGGGGAAATTGTTATCGTGATCGGCAAAGAGGGTCGCCGCATCGCCGAGGCGGATGTACCTGACCACATCGCCGGATTAACCATCATGAATGAAGGCTCATTGCGGGATTTCCTGCGCCATGCCAAGTTCAACGTAACGCAGGGCAAGAACTTCGAAAAGTCCGGATCGCTGGGCCCCTGGCTGGTCACTTGCGATGAACTGGATCCGATGGGCGAATTACAGGTCATCACGCGGGTTAATGGTGAGGAACGGCAGAACGACGTAACATCGAACCTCATGTTTCCCTTTGCATACCTGGTCAGTTACCTCTCGACTTTCTACCGGCTGAAGCCCGGTGATGTGATCGCGACCGGTACACCCAATGGCGCCGGCGCGCGCTTTGACCCGCCGAAGTACCTGAAAGACGGTGATGTCGTTGAAGTCGAGGTGCCCGGTATCGGTATCTTGCGCAATAGCGTGGCTACGGAACAGGTGTGAGCGCCAAAGCGCAAAAAAAGGCCGCCACCGGCGCAACCCGCTTGCGCGATTTTCGGCATTCTTTGCCGATGGAGTTGCTCAAGGCTCGTGAAGCCGCTATGGCGCGCTTCCGGCCATTGCTGCGTAAACATGGACTCACCGAACAGCAATGGCGCGTCCTTCGCGCGCTCAGTGAATATGACTCAGTAGACGCCAGTGAACTCGCTACGCGCAGCTTCCTGCTGGCACCCAGCCTGTCGCGAATATTGCAGCATCTCGAGAGTGAGAATCTTATCCGGCGAAGCTATGATGAAGCCGACCAGCGCCGCCTCGTGGTGCAGATCACGGCTGCCGGCAAACGCTTGTTTGACCAGGTAGCGCCTGAATCAGAATCACTGTACAACACCATAGAAACAGAGTTTGGCACGGAGCGCCTTGAGTCCCTGTACGAACTGCTCGCAGAGTTCTACCAGGTTCTTGACCAAAACTCGTCGAATACGGAATAAGACACCATTATGGCAAAAAAGAAGTCCCCGCCCCGGCAGCTGACAGTCCTCAAACGCAGCAATGTGTCACCGCACATGCTGCGCATCACGTTCGGCGGACCCGGCCTGCAAGGCTTTCCTGACGATCAGGACAGCGCGTACATCAAGCTGCTAATGACCGAACCACCGGAGGACAGTGACGAACGGCCAGTCGTGCGCACCTACACTGTAAGACACTACGATGCCGCGAGCAGTGAACTCGATGTCGATTTCGTGCTGCACGACAGTGAAGGACCGGCCGCAAACTGGGCCAAAAACTGTGTACCCGGTGACACGATCAAAGTGATGGGTCCAGGCCCGAAGAAGCTCGTTGATTACAGCGCGGACTGGTTTCTGCTCGTGGGTGACATGAGTGCCTTGCCGGCGATCAGCGCGAATATTGAAGGCATGCCTGAAGATGCCAAAGGCTTCGCCATACTGGAAGTCATCGAAGAGGCAGATCGCCAGAATCTCAAGGCACCTGCAGGTCTCGAGATCCAGTGGGTTATGAATCCACAGCCGGAGGAGCCCAGCGAGCGCCTGCTGAATGCAGTCAAGGCACTCGAATGGCGGCCGGGCCGTCCGTCAATCTGGGTTGCCGGCGAGTTCAGCGCAGCGCTCGGCGTGCGCAGCTACCTCAAGAAAGAACGCGGTGTGGATCGAAAAGACCTGTATGCCAGCAGTTACTGGCAAATGGGCAAATCTGAAGACGAGCATCGCGTCTCGAAACGTAACGCGCCAGACGACTAGCAATCGTCGTTCGCCGGCTTGCGCCGCAGCTTGAACTCGTGATTGGCTTACCGGCTAGTAAGGCTCGATCCTGACATTGCGAAAGCGCAGCAAGCCTTCTCCAGCATATTGCAAAGCGATGTACCCCGAAGCGAGCGAACTGTCGTCAATTGCCGCCGTTTCTTCGCCATTCAACGTGACGGTAATTTGTGAGCCGCGCACATCGATTTCGTAGCGGTTCCAGCGCCCCAGCGTCTCGACCTTCGACTTCGGTGGCCCAAAACGCACAATACTGCCGCTGCGAAAATCCTGGTTCGGATGATTGTCCCAGATATTCGCTTCGTAGCACTTTTCGGGATTGATGTCCGCAAACTCGAGCGGCTCCTGGCAACGCAGGAACACACCGCTGTTCGTTCCGTCCTCAATCCAGAATTCAACGCTCAGGTGAAAGTCGCGGTACGGAACCGTGGTCACGAGCATACCCTTGGCTGTATCGGGACCGGCTTCGGCGCCGAGGTCGTCAAAGCGCCAGACGTGTGATCCTAACGTCCGCCAACTCTCAAGGTCGACCTGCTGCTCCGGCAAATTCTCGGCCAACGATATAGTGGCGAGAATTGCGCTGAGCAAACCTGCCACCGCGTATCGACTGCCTCTTCTGCATACCGCTAACGTCATTCGTAACATCGTGTCGATTCCCCGTCTGGTTTGTAGTTTAATCGCGCTCTGTGAGCCAACCGACGCCAAAGCCCCGCCATTTTCTGGATCGTCCGAATTCCTTCGGCTGGGTATCTATAGCGCTGCACTGGTTTACAGCCGCACTCATTATTGTAATGTGGTTCATTGGCAAAAGTATCTATTCGCAGCCGGCCGACGAAATCGATGCGCAACGTTCCCTGCATATCTGGATAGGGCTGAGTGCCTGGCTGCTGCTTGCGCTTCGAATCGCCTGGCGACTCTGGATGCGTCATCCGCATGTCGAAGGCCAGTCGCTGAGGATTCATCGTTTCGCCCGCGTCATTCATTACCTGATGCTCCTCACGCTATCGCTCATGCTTCTCTCGGGACCCCTACTGGCCTTGACGTTCGAGACCCAGTCGAGGCTCAGCGCACTGAGTTACATGATCCATTCGAATTCCGCCAATCTGCTGTTCGCGCTCGTCATTTTGCACATTCTTGGCGCCCTCAAGCACCTCATGTTTCATGATGATGAGACAATTGTTCGTATGCTCTGGCCGAAACAGGACTAATCTTGCCCGGCAACCGGCTTGCCTGCGCGGAGCCGCACACCGATAAGCGCCATCGGGCCGAAACACAGCACCGCAAAAATAAATGATGTGAGTGCGGCACCGAACTCACGCATGATCGCGCCGCCAGCGAGGCTGCCGACCGCTGGCCCGCCCATGGCCACCAGCGTCCATAGACTCATGACGCGACCCCGTAAACGGTCTTCAACACTGACCTGCACCAATGACTGTGAGCCAACACCCACCAGCGTCCCCGATAAGCCCAGCAGCGCGACGGCCGCTACGCCCACCACCATATTCTTCGACAGACCCAGCAGCATGACGGCCAGTCCCACGCCGATACCGCCAAAAAACAAAACCTCTTTCAATCGCCCCTGGTTACGCGTTGACGACATGAAAAAACTGGCAATGATTGCGCCTATTCCTGCGGCTGACATGAGTATTGCAAGCGACGTGCTGCCACCGCCAAAGACCATACCCGCATAGGCAGGCATCAACTCTAGAACGCCGCGTCCAAAAAAAGCGCCAATCGCAGCGATCATGATTGCGAGGCGAATCGTCGGATGGTCGCGCGTGTAACGCAGACCCTCGCGCAACTGTTCGAGATACGGCGCCTTGATACGTGCGGGTTTGCTCGCATGATCGATCTTCAGTAACGCAAGTGAGAGAATCACCGGCAGATAGGTCAGCGCATTAATAATGTAGGCCCAGCCCAGCCCCCACAACGCAATGACGGCACCTGCCAGCGTCGGCCCGGCGAAACGCGAGAGATTAAAGGCGATGGATGAAGTGGCGACCGCGCTAGGAAACAGGCGCGCAGGCACCAGGTCCGGAATGAGTGCCAAACGGGTTGGGGTATGAAAGCTCACGATCAGCCCGTGGATCAGCGCGAGCCCCGCCAGAATTTCGATCGATATGCCGCCGCTCAGGGTAACGATGCCGAGAACGGCTGCGACTACCGCCATCAGGGCATTCATAATGACAGAGCCTGACCGGGCCCGGATACGATCCACCAGCACCCCGAAAAAGGGTGTCAGTACCAGTATCGGCAAGAACTGGACGGCAGCGACAACGCCGACAACGAACGCCGATTCGCTGAGTTGCCATGCCTGCCAGCCGATGGCCAGGCGCTGGATCCAGATCCCCACCATCGAGAAGACGGTGCCTATCAGGTAAATGCGGTAGTTGCGGCTCGACAGCGCCGATG